>Ga0164241_10000797_pt1 | contig 47304 bp, 45 predicted proteins | sample OricomyardsoilBY_FD_108780 | JGI IMG/M metagenome (GOLD analysis project Ga0164241, IMG submission 108780) | Backyard soil microbial communities from Emeryville, California, USA - Original compost - Back yard soil (BY) | ecosystem: Environmental > Terrestrial > Soil > Unclassified | place: USA... | reverse complement strand
GTGGCACTGGGCATCGTCACGAGACCGCAACCCCAGCCGCGGGCGCTGCGCCCGTCGGTGACCCGCTGCAGCACCGAGGAGGTCTGCGTCGAGCTGCGCGGGCCCGGCGGCGAGACCCGGTCGCAGGTCGCGGCAGTGCTTTCCACAGCGGGGATCCTGGCGCACGCGGGTGCCGCGCTGCTGGTGCTCGTCGACCCGGCCGCCACCGACTGGCCCGACCGCGGGACGGCCCCGCGGCCGATCGTGCTCGTGCTCAGCACCCCGCCGCGGCGCTCCGAGGTCGTCGAGGCCCTGCTGCGCGGCGCGGTCGCGCTCGTCACGGCCGACGAGGTGGCCGCCGACCTGGTGGCCACCCTCCGGTTGAGCACGCGCGGTTTCGTGTCGCTGGACGCGGGCGCCGGCGGCGCGCTGCTGGAGTCCCTGCGCGGACCGGCCGTGCCGAGCCCGCGCCTGCCGGAGCTGACCGCGCGCGAGGGCGACATCCTGCGCTCCATCGCCGACGGTCACACCGTCCGGCGCACCGCCCAGGTGCTCGGCATCGCGGAGAAGACCGTCGAGAACACCCAGGCCCGGCTGTTCCGCAAGCTGGGCGCGCGCAACCGGCCGGGCGCCCTGGCCGCGGCGCACGCGCTGGGCCTCATGCCGCGATAACGCCGGCCGGGTCCGGCTTCGCAAAGCAACCGGTTGGCGATGGGAGTCATACAACGGAGTCAGCGCCCCGACGTCTGGTTCGACTCGCAAACGAAGGCAGGCGTGCAAAAACCGTGGCGGCGGTTGGGTGGCGGCTGCCCGGCCGAGCACGCGATCACCGGCAAGCCGGGCACACGCCCGGATCCCGGACCCGGCGGCCTGGCCGCGATGGGCCTGATCGAGACGATCTCCCTGTACCGATACGCGATCAGCGACGACGGGCAGCTGCTTTCCAGCAGCCAGCTGTCTGGCGAGCGCGCACGTGCCGTGGTGCGGGCGATCCTGGCCGCGCCCGCGGGCGATGGTCCGGACGTACCGGGCGACTGCGCGGCGGAGGCGGCCCACGGCACCGAGGCGCTGCTGCTCCTCGTCCGGGACGGCACGCGCACGCGGCGCCGGCTCACCGCCGATGCGCTCGCCCCGCTGCTGTCAGGCCCGCACCGGCCGGACGTCCTCGACGGCGCGGTGGCCGAGCTGCTCGAGTAGATGTCCGGCCCGCACACCCCGGAGCCGGCCGGACGAGCATCCTCGTACGCTGCGTTCGTGATGGGAGATCTGACGGCGACAATCGAGGTGTACCCGATCCACGACCAGGATTCGGGTCCGTACGGGATCGTCGGCGGGCCCGACGGCGCGGTGTGGTTCACCCAGGTGCGGAATGGCCGGATCGGACGGATGGCCATGAGCGGGGAGTCCACCTCCTATCGGCTGGACTCCCCCACGGGCGGTCCGTCGCTCGTGGCGGTGGGGCCGGACGGGGCGGTGTGGTTCACCGAGTCGCAGGCACATCGGATCGGCCGCATCACGACCGGCGGCGCTATCACGAGTTTCACCGTCCCCACGCCCGAGGCGGGTCCGTTCGGCATCACGGCGGGCCCCGACGGGGCGCTCTGGTTCACCGAGATGAACGCCGACAAGATCGGTCGCATCACCCTCGACGGGACGGTCACCGAGTTCTCCCTTCCCGCAACGGGTTCCTTTCCGTCGATGATCACGGCCGGTGCCGACGGCGCCCTGTGGTTCACGACGAACCAGGCGAACGCCATCGGCCGGATCACCGTCGACGGAGACGTCACCACGCATCCGCTGCCCACCCCCGGCGCGGGCCCGGTCGGCATCACCGGGAGCGACGACGGCGCGCTGTGGTTCGTCGAGATCGGCGCCGGACAGGTCGGCCGCATCACGACCGACGGCCGGGTCACCGAGTTTCCGCTACCCGATCGCGCGGCACGACCACACGCGATCACCGCGGGCCCGGACGGGTGCTGCTGGTTCACCGAATGGGGCTCGGGCCGCATCGGGCGGATCGACCCGGACGGCGGCATCGACACCTGCGCCCTGCCCGACCCGGCTTCGGAACCGCACGGCATCACGCTCGGCCCGGACGGCTCGTTGTGGGTGGCCCTGGAGATCGGCTCGATAGCCCGCGTGGCGCCTGCCCGGTAGCCGATCGGAGCTAGCCTGTGGCGATGGGGCTGCCGACGTGGGGTGAGGCCGCCGGTCAGGGTTGGCCGCAGCTCGCGGAGCTGGGGCTGGCGCTGGTGCTGTCGGCGGCGATCGGGCTGGAGCGGGAGGTCCGGCAGAAGAGCGCCGGGCTGCGCACGCACACGCTGGTCGGCTTCGCGTCCGCACTGATCATGCTGGTGTCGAAGTACGGGTTCTTCGACGTGCTGAGCGAGCACGTCACGCTGGATCCGTCGCGGATCGCGGCGCAGATCGTGTCCGGCATCGGCTTCATCGGCGGCGGGCTGATCTTCGTGCGGCGCGACGCGGTGCGCGGGCTGACGACGGCCGCGGTGGTCTGGCTGACCTCGGCGGTCGGCATGGCCGCGGGTGCCGGCCTGTGGCTGCTGGCGATCGCGGTCACCGTGGGCCACTTCCTTGTCGTGTTCGCGTTCACGCCGCTGGCCGCGCGGCTGCCGCGGTCGAAGTACGCGCCCTCACGGCTCGGTCTGACCTATGTGGACGGCCGGGGTGTGCTGCGCCTGGTGCTGGAGGAGTGCACCGCGCGGAAGTTCACCGTGGGCGAGGTGAACGTGGACCACGGCGAGGACGGCGGCATCCGCACGGTGACCGTGTGGCTCACCGTGCAGGGCGCCGGGTCGGTCAACGAGCTGGTCGCCGCGCTCGCCGACCTCGACGGCGTCCTCACGGTGTCCGGCGACGACGCCAACACCCTGTCGGTCTGACGAGCCGCGCTGCCGGACAGTCATTGGGCGCACGAGGTCGTCGATTAAGAACTCGTCGAATCGTTGGGCGACAACGAACGCGAAGCTAGCGTTTCCCGTGAATTGTCACCCATCGGTATCGGAGACCAGATGAAGAAAACGCTTGTGACGGCGGCGGTGGCCGCCTCCTTCGCCGTCACGCTGCTCGGGGCCACCGGCGCCGCCAGTGCCGCACCCTTGCACGCGGACAACGCGCAGCACGGCCAGGCCGCCGTCGTCGAGCCACGGAGCATCGGCCAGTGCTCCGTCGGCCGGTTCTGCGCGTGGGACAACGCCAACTACACGGGGGGCTGGAGCTCGATCGCCGCGCAGCACACGGGACAGTGCGCGGCGATCTCCGGCAGGTCCTACTACAACGACACGGTCTACACCCAGCGGATATTTTCCGGCTGGAATTGTACGGGAAGCTCGGCGATCGTGTATTCCGGCACCGACATCCCCGACAACGGCTGGGTCATCAACTCGGTCGGCGGATATCCGTGATCCACAGGACGGGGCCGGCACCACGGTGCCGGCCCCGTCCTACCCGAAACAATGGCCGGAATCAGCCGCCGAGCTTCTCGTTGTAGTCGGCGATCTGCTTGTTCGCGGCGTCCTGCGCGTCGGTCAGTGCCTTCGTCGCGTCGGTGCCCTGGAGCACGGCCGCCTGCAGCGCGTTCTCCACGTTCTTGCGCACGTCGGGCATCTCACCGACCGAGCAGCCCTGGGTGGCGTGGGTCAGCTTGGTGCCCTGCAGCTGCTTGATCGCAGTGGCGAACTGCGGCTTCTCGCCCACCCACTGCTTGTCCGCCGGGTCGTCCAGCGCCGCCTTGCTGATCGGGAAGTAGCCGGTCTTGGTGTGCCAGGCGACCTGGGAATCCTTCTTGGACAGGAACTTCACCAGCTCCCAGGCGGCCCGCTCCTTTGCCGGGTCCTCCTTGTGCATGATCCACAGCGACGCGCCGCCGATGATCGGGCCGCCCTCGTTGGCCCCGTCGACCTTCGGGAAGTAGCCGGTGCCCACGGTGAACGGGTTCTTCGACGCGGCCGCGCCCTCGGTGAACGTGCCGAGCGAGCCGGTGGACTCCAGGCTCATCGCGACGGTGCCGGAGCTGAACGCGTTGTCGCCGTTGTCGGTGTTGCTGTCCAGCTTCATCGCCAGGCCCTGCTTGACCATGTCCTGCCACCACTGCACGAGCTTGGTGTTCGTCTCGTTGGTGAGCGTGACCTTGCTGGCCCGTCCGGTGCGGCCGTTGTCCGCGTCGCACAGCGTCGAGTCGGCGACCGCGTTCCACTGCTCGACGAACCACCCGTAGAGCGAGGCGCCGAAGCCGTACTGCACGGTCTCGCCCGCCGTGGCCTTGATCTTCTTGGCCGCCGCCATGATCTCGTCGAGGCTCGTCGGCGGCTTCTCCGGGTCGAGGCCGGCCTTGGTGAACGCCTCGCGGTTGATGTACATCAACGGCATCGAGGTGTTGAACGGCATCGAGTACAGCTTGTCGTCCACCGTGTAGTAGCCGGTGATGTTGGGCTGCAGGTCGGACACGTCGTGCTTGTCGACGTCGATAAAGGACTGCATCGGGACGGCGGTCTTCGAGTCGATCATGTACCGGGTGCCGATGTCGTACATCTGCATCATGTCCGGCCGCTGCTTCTGGGAGGCGTTCTTGTACGACGCGAGCACGCTGTCGTACTGCCCCTTGTAGTTCAGCGTGACCTTGATCTTGCCCTTGTGGTCGTTGTTGAACTGGTCGACCAGCGCCTGCAGGGTCTCCCCGTTCGTGCCGCTCATGCCGTGCCAGAACGTGACGGCGACCTCGCCCTTGCCGTCGAGCGCGTCCTTGCCCGGCGCCGCGGCATCCCCACCACTGGAGGAGTCGCCCGAGCTCGCCGCGCCCGAGCACGCCGAGGCCGTCACGGCCAGCGCCAGCACGGCCGCCAGCGCGCCGAGCCGGCCACGCAGAGTTTTCCGCACCGTCATTCCTTCCTGTTCACCTGAATGCATCACTTCACGGCACCGGCCATGAAGCCACGAACGAGCCAGCGCTGACCGAAGATCACCAGCAGCAGGGTCGGGATCAGCGTGATCGTCACCCCGGCGAGCACGAGCGCCTGCTGGGTGCCGTTCCCGTTGTTCTTCAACGCGAACACCGCGGTCTGCAGCGTGTTCATCGAGTTGTTCGACGAGGAGATGATCAGCGGCCAGAAGTACATGTTCCAGCCCTGCAGGAACGACCACACCGCGAGCGCGGTCAGCGCGGGCCGGGTGGACGGCAGCACGATCGTGAACAGGAACCGGAGGTGCCCGCAGCCGTCGATCAGCGCGGCGTGGTGCAGCTCCTCGGGGAACTGCCGGAACGCCTGGCGCATCAGGAACACGCCGAAGCCGTTGGCCAGAAAGGGAAGCACGAGGCTCCACTGGCTGTCCTCGAGGCCCATGCTGCGGATGAACAGCGCGTTGGGCACCACGATCGCCTCGTACGGCACCATGATCGTCGCCATGAACAGCCAGAAGATCGGCTTGCGCAGGGGCATCCGGACGAACACGATCGCGTAGGCGGCCAGGCACGAGGTCACCAGGTGCCCGAGCATGATCAGGCCGCCGACGAACAGCGAGTTGGTGAACGCCGGGAGCAGCGGCACGACGGTCTGCTGCCAGGCGGCGAGGTAGTTGTCCAGCGAGTACTCGCCGCCGACCAGCGCCGGCGGCTGGCGCACCAGCTGCCCCTCCGGCAGGAAGCCGCCGACCACGGTCATCAGCACGGGGAACAGCAGCACGACGGCCAGCAGCACGAGCCACACGTAGGTGAACACGCCGACCGCGCGGCGCGGCCGGTCCACGGTGCGGGGACGGGCCGGTGGCCGCCGGTCGGCCGGCGCGGGAGCGGCCGGCCGGGTCGTGGTCGTCTGGCTCACCGGTAGTGCACCCGCCTCTCGATCACGCCGAACTGGACGGCCGCCAGCACGATGCCGACGATCAGCAGGACCAGACCCTGGGCGCTGGCCAGGCCGTAGTCGTTGTTCCCGTACTCGAACGCGTTGTGGAAGATCGAGAAGACGAGCGTCGTGGTGCTGCCGTTGGGCCCGCCGTCGGTCATCACCTGCACCTGCCCGAGCGCCTGCAGCGCGGTGAGCGTGGTGGTGACGACGACGAAGAACACGTTCGGCGAGATCATCGGCAGCACGACGGAGAAGAAGTGGCGGAACCCGGTGGCGCCGTCGATCCGCGCCGCCTCCAGCACCTCCGTGTCGATGCTCGTGAGCCCGGCGCTGAGCACCAGCAGGTTGAACCCGGCGACGACCCACACGGTCGCCCACGCCACGGTGATCAGCGGCCACGGCGCCTCGGTCGTCCAGCCGGGCGCGTCCACGCCGACGAGCTTGAGCACCCAGTTCACCGGCGACATCGACGGGTCCAGCATCAGCAGCCACACCACGCTGGCCGCGGACGCGGAGTACGCGAACGGGAGCGTGAACAGCGTGCGGAACACCCGCATGCCGGGCAGCCGCTGGGACAGCGGCACCGCGATGGCCAGCGGCAGCACCAGCCCGACCGCCACCACGAACAGGGTGAACAGCAGCGTGTGCATCAGCACCGTGCCGAACTCGGGGGTGAACAGCGCGGCGAAGTTCTTCGTGCCGACCGAGCGGGTCGGGTTGCCGTTGATGTCCGTGCCCCGGGTGGACAGAAAGATCGCCTGGAACAGCGGGAAGATCACGAACGTAGCGAGCCCCGCCACCGCGGGCACGCAGAACAGCACCCCGAGCGCGACCTCACGCGGCGACAGCCGCCTGCGCCTGCGAGGTGGGCCGGCGGGCAATCCGCCCACCGGTGATTTTTCCACCGTATTCATCTCGACCACGTCAGCATCTTGCCATCAGTGATCGGTTCGCAATAGCGTGCGAAGTCGGTACATCCGACTTTGGGGGGAGTCCTGCCCGTGCGCCGCCACCCTGCCTTCGCCGCCGCAGCAGTCGTCGTCACCGCCGTCGCCGCTCTGAGTGGCTCGTTCTCGGCCACCGCCGCCGCGGGGCCGACCACGCTGCCGGCCAACCAGTACACGGTGACCGCGGACTACCACCAGTTCGACGCGGTCAACGACGCCCTGGTCTCGACGCTGGGCACGGCCCCGGTCCACACCGTGATGGACAACGCGAACCACGACCGCACGGGCCTGCCGTCAACCTTCCAGCCGGCCGGCCTGTCCGGCGGGTTCCGGTTCGACAGCACGGACAACGGCGACTGCAAGAACTACCCGCAGGGCATCACCACCAGCCGCGACGCGGTCGGCACCGCGAACAGCGGCAACTACGACGGCCACCAGCTGGTGCTGGTCAGCTGGTACACCAAGAGCGCGTGCGACGGCGCCTCGACCCGCAGCCGGATCACGCTGGTCGACTGGGACGCCACATACCCCAACAAGTACCGCAAGGTGCTGCTCGTCGCCCCGACCGGCAGCGCGACCACCCCGAACTTCGCCGACATCCCGATCCACGCGGGCGGCGTGTCCTGGTACGGCGACTACCTCTACGTCGCCGACACCGGGCACGGCATGCGGGTGTTCGACATGCGCAAGATCCTCAAGACGAACACCGGCGGCACCGCGGACCAGATCGGCCGCCAGTCCAACGGCGTCTACTACGCACACAACTACGGCTACGTGCTGCCGCAGATCGGCACGATCGCCTCGCACACGACGTCTGGCACGAACCTGGTGTGGTCGACCGTCTCGCTCGACCGCGTCAGCAAGTCGATCGTGGTGACCGAGTACACCTGCCCGTCGGGCTGCACGTCGTACCCGAACCGCGCGCCCCGCGCGATCCGCTTCCCGTTCGCCTCGAACGGCACGTTCGCCGCGAACACGACGGCGAGCCAGGCGCTGCAGCTGCCCTGGTACAAGCTCAACGGCGTCGCCTCGCACAACGGCCGCTGGTGGTTCAACTCGTCCGGGGACAAGAAGCTGTACTACTGGGCCTCGGCCACCGGGTCGGCCTCCTACGCGTTCGTGAGCAGCGGCGAGAGCATGTCCTACTGGGAGGACGCCACCAACGCCGATCTGCTGTGGACGCTGCAGGAAGGCGTCGGCAACCGCAACGTGTTCGCGGTGACGCAGGCGACCTACGACGGCTGATGCTGTTTTGCCCTCGCGGGCGCGGGTATTCGGATTGTCACGATATCCGTGCATCGCGGGAGGGTTGACCGATGTCGAAGAAGGAAGCGCTGGACCTGCTCGAGCAGGACCACGGGGAGATCCGCACGCTGGTCCGTGAGTTCGAGACGGCCGGCGAGGTGGCGAAGGAACAGCTCGGCAAGCGCATCTTCTACACGGCCATGCGCGCCCACCTGCACCGCGGCGTGGCGTCCCTGTAGAGGCGTTACTTGGCGGTCCCGCGTCCGGAGAGGACCTTGACGCCCATGACGGTGCCGGCCGCGACCACGAGGAAGACGACGCCGCCCGCCAGGAGGCTGCCCGACGACAGGGCGTTCTCCGGGTAGTCCGGACCGCGTGCGCCCGCCTCGGAGAAGTGGCCGGTCGGGCCGCTCACGTAGCCGGTCTTCTCCAGCAGCGTCATGTGCGTCATGACGATGGCGTTGGCCTGCGTGGCGAAGTCGCGCATGGTCGAGTTGTGGGTGCCGGCTCGTTCCTCCGCGATGATGCTGAACACCGAGCCGTGCGCGCCGCGCAGGCGGGTGGCGAAGGTCTTGTCGAAGTCCTGGCCGGTCTTGCTGCTGATCTCGTTCATCCAGCCCTGGTGCGACGACTTGGGCTTGTCCGGCAGCGCCACCTTGTACTTGTCGGCCAGCTGCTTCACGGCGACGTTCAGCTTGGTGTGGTCCCTCAGCATGGTCGCGCCGGCGGTCTTGACCGCGTCCGTGGTTCCGCGTTCGGTGCCGAGCTTGCCCATGGGGATCTCCCACAGGTTCGCGAACCGGATCAGGATGAGGAACTCCGCGTCGCGCTTGGAGATCGTCGCGGTGTCGTCCGCGGGTTGCGCCGCCTGACGATCCTGTGCCAAAGCGATGCCCGCCGCGGGAAACGCGAGCCCCAGCATCAGCAGGAATCCGGCCACCAGCCACCGCGTCAATCCGCGTCGCATTCCCTCGCCCATCTCGTCGGCAGAATTTCTCGGACACTCATGCCTACGAGCGGTGCCGAAAACCCAGTTCAGGGGCGGCGTGGAATGTCAGGCAATCGCAAGGTGAGTTAGCGCAGTGCGACCGTGAGCAGGACGACGGCGTCGGTGACCGCGGTGACGCCGTGGCGCTGATGCGGGATGGTCAGCAGCTGACCGGTTTCCACCAGCCACTTCTGGTCGTGCGTGTGCACCTCGACGCGCCCGGAGACGGCCTGGAGCGTGGCGGCGGCCGGGGCGCCGTGCTCGGCCAGCTCGGCACCCTCGGTCAGGCCGATGAGCGTGACGCGAAGCGAGGTGCCGGTGACCAGGGTGCGGGCCGCACGGTGCGCGGGCTGGCGCCGCGCGTCGTCGAGCACCTGGGCCGCCATGTCGTCGATCTGCGTGACCGTCGGGTGAGGAGTCATCACCGAAGGATATCGACGGGCGCCACCACCCGCCGCCTTCGGCGCGCTCGCCGGCCGATACCGCGAGCTGGGCACACGTAGCATTCACGCCAGGAGCTGGGTGCGACGAAGGGGGCTCGGGGTGGACGCGGACGGCGCGGCGCTGGTGGCGGCCGAGCGGGACCGCGCCGACGCGCAGCCGGTCGTCCTGGGCAGCGGCGGCAGGTCGGTGATCCTCGCCGGCGCGGGGATCGTCAACCTCGTCACCGCGCTGTCGCTGGCCCGCGACGGCTACGACGTCGAGGTGTGCGAGCGATCCCCCGACCCCCGCGACGACGCGCACTGGACCGCCTACGGCGCCACCCGCGGCGGCGGCGACGGCCGGATGTTCACGCTGACCGAGGCCGACAGCTACAACAACCGCGCGTGGCCGGGCCGCGATCTGCTGACCAGGCCGATCTCCGCGCACGGCTGGCTGATCGCCAAGCCGGGCGACCTCACCGACGCCGAACGCCGGTGGGCCGACGACTTCCACCGCATGCCGCCGTGGCTCGCCGACAGCTACACCGAGGACATCTTCGCCGTGAACCACGCGGCGGCCGACGGCTGGGCCCGGCTCCTCGAGTCCGACCCGGACCTGTTCGACGACGCCACCGGCTACCGCGACGGCATCCTGCGTGTCTACGACGACGCCGACTACTACCGCCGGCACCTCGCCCGCAACGACCGGGTGGGCGCCACCCGCACCGTCCTGACGCCGGAGCAGGTGAGCGTGGCCTACCCGGCGCTCGCCGACGCGTGCGCGGCGGACACGGTCGCCGGCGGCCTCGAGGTCGTCGGCTTCACCGTGAACATCCACAAGTTCCTCGCCCGGCTGGTGACCATGCTCGAGGCCGACGGCGTGCGGTTCCGGTGGGACACCCCGGTCACGGGCATCCACCGGACCGACGCCGGCACCGGCACCGTCGACGGGCTGGTGACGGAGGCGGGCGTCATGCGCGCCGACCACTACGTGCTCTCCCCCGGCGTGTACGGCGACGACCTGCTGCGCGGCACACTGTCGCACGAACGCATCCAGGGCATGCTCGGCGTCTGGCTGACCGTGCCGAACGTCGAACCGCGCCTCGCGCACTCGGTGAAGATCGCCCGCAAGGGGCACCGGGCCGAGGAGACCAACGTGACGCTCGGGACCGGCCCGTCCGGCGAGCCGATCCTGATCTGCGGGTCCGGCTACGGCTGGACGGGCCTGAACCCGGGCAACATCGACTCAGCCGAGCTGGACGTCGTGTTCGACGCGCTGGAGGACACCATCCGCCGCTTCTTCCCCGCGGCGTACACGGCGGCGCGGAAGACCGGCACGCTCGACGCGAGCCGCCGAGTCTGCGTGCGCCCGTGGACCTCGTCCTGCCTCGGGGTGTTCGAGACCGTCCCGGCGCAGGGCGGCGGGGTGCTCGTCGTGACGGGCGGGCACAACACCGGCGGCTTCACGCAGTCCCCCGTGGTCGCCGACGCCGTTCTCGCCGCGGTGGGCGGCCGGGCGCACCCGATGCACACCCGCTACCACCCGCGGCGGCTGGAGCGCTTCTACTCCGAGGCAGGCGCAGAGGCGGGCGCCGGGGCGGGCACCGACAGCTTGAGGATCACCTCGTGATGGTGCTGGCCGTACTTGCGCTGGAACAACGCCTGGGCCGTCGCGTGGTCGTCGCCCTTCGGGTCGAGCGGGGTCAGTGAGTACGGCTTGGACTGGCTCCGCTCGCCCTTCGCGTTGCCGTCGACCGTCCGCACCGGCAGGCCGTCGATCCCGCTGCGCAGGTTCTCCGCGATGATCTTGCGCCCGCTGACGAACAGCTGCTCGCCGGTGGACACGAAGCGCACCCGGTAGGGACTGTCGGCCTCGTTGCCGACGACCGCGAGCGCGAGTGTCCGGAACTGGTCGAGCGTCCGGGTGCTGCGCGCCTCCCACAGCTCGTCGAACTTCGTGGTCACGAACGTGCCCAGCTGCGCCTGCGGGCTGGTCTGGTACTGCGCGGCGTTCCACGAGGTGATGTTGACCGGGTAGAACGAGACGATCAGGTGGTCGTCCACCCGGTACAGCTGCACCGGCGGCAGTGCGGAGTAGACCCGGATGTCGATGGAGCGCCGCATGCGCTCGGACAGCTCGCGCTGGAACTCGTGCAGCACCCGCAGGTTGTCGAGGATGTTGTCGACGACATCGGTCTGGCGCAGCAGGTCGTCGGCCCGCTGCTCGGCGGCCCGCGCGTCCGGGTTGAGCAGCAGGATCCGTACCTCGACGTCGCGCGCCAGCGCCTCGCGGATCGCGTCCAGGAACGGCCGCTGGAACCCGCCCTGCAACAGGTCGGTCCACATCTCGAGGATCTGGATGCGCTGGCGGGCGTCCGCGGTCTGGCGGACGAAACCGCGGTGGTCGAAGCGCTCGAGCACCGCCTCGTGCGAGCGTTCGGCACGGCCCATGAACGGCGCGATCACGAACAGCACGACGAGGGTGCCGATCAGGTCGGCTCCGAGGTTCAGGCTCAGGTTCTTGCCGTAGTCGGGCAACGAGACGGAGTAGACCAGCAGCGCGACGACCACCACCGTCACGGCGGCGGCGATGACCATGTAATAACGCCTGCGGGCGAGGTAGGCCAGAAAATAATTCGGTGCTTTGCGCAGCCGACGACCGTTGCCCACAGTCACTCCCCCTTGCTCGGTGGGAACAATCCTACTGATCACGGGCTCGCGAGCGGAACGTTCCGCCTCACCCACGGTCGCGGCCCGTCACCCCGGTCCCATGAGCAGCGAAAACCGTTGTCTGGACAAGGTTTTCGCCGTCGCGGGTCTGGCGACCCGCAGCGGCGAGGTCACCGGTCGGCAACGCTATGGTGTCTCGCCGTGCGCGTGCTACGGGAGCTTGACGAGGCCTACTTACCCGGCCTGTCCGTCGCGCCGGGGCCTTACCTCGATGAATACGAGGAGCGTTCCGCGCAGGCCCGGCGGGCATTGTCCTGGCAGGACCTGGCCTACGGCCCTGGAGAGTCCGAGCGCCTGCACTTCTTTCCCGCGCCGCGCCCGGCAGCCCCGCTCCTGGTCTTCGTGCACGGCGGGTACTGGCAGGAATTGACCGAGACCGAGTCGTCGTTCGCCGCGCCCGGCGCGCTGGCCCGCGGCTGGGCGTTCGCCGCGCTGGGCTACGGGCTCGCGCCCGCGCACCGGCTGGACGAGATCGTCGCCATGGTGCGCCGCGGCGTGACCTGGCTGCACGGCAACGCGGCGCGCCTCGGCTTCGACCCGGACCGCATCGTCCTCGCCGGCCACTCGGCGGGCGCGCAGCTCGCCGCCATGTGCTTCGACACCGTGCCGGTCCGGGCCGCGGTGCTGGTCAGCGGCTTGTACGACCTCGACCCTTTGCTGCAGACGTCGATCGGCGCGGATATCCGGCTCACGCCGGACGAGGCCGCCCGCAACAGCCCGGCCCGCCGCCTGCCGCCCGGCACCCCGCCGCTGCTCGCCGCGTGCGGCGCGGACGAGCCCGCCGGGTTCGCCACGCAGCAGGACCTGCTCGTCGCGGCCGCCCGGCAGGCGGACGTGCCGCTGGAGACCGTGATCGTGCCCGGACGGCACCACTTCGACCTCCCGTTGAGACTGACCGATCCGGACGACCCGCTCGGCAAGCGGGTCCTCGCGATTCTCGACTGACACCCGGACACACCTGACAGGGCACAACTGAACCGACAACAGATAAGGACCGAATGCGGAACGTACTGATCACCGGCGGTTCCAGCGGAATCGGACGGGCCTGCGTGCGACGCTTCGCCGCGGCGGGCGACTGCGTGTGGTTCACCTACCGGCGTGGGCGCGCCCGCGCGGAAGAGCTGGTCGAGGAGCTGTCCGGAACCGGCGCGCAGTGCGGGGCGTTCGAGTTCGACCAGGGCGACTGGGCAAGCCACCAGCAGCTGCTGAGCCTGCTGCCGGGCCACGTCGACGTGCTGGTCAACAACGCCGCCGTCGGCAGTGCGACCGTGGAGGACCACGTCCCGGGCCCCAAGCACGAGCAGTCCGCCGCGTTCCTGCAGATCAACAGCATCGGTCCACTGTGGCTGATCCAACAGCTGCTGCCCGGCATGGTCGAGCGCGACTTCGGCAAGGTGATCAACATCGGCAGCGTCGGCGGCGGGGTCGCGGTGTTCCCCGGGTTCCACATCGCCGACGGGATGAGCAAGGCGGCGCTCGCCTACCTCACCCGGCACCTGGCCGCGGAGCTGGTGCACTCGCCGGTGGACGTGTTCGCGATCAACCCGGGTGCGGTCGAGACCAACATGCTGGAGGCCAGCACCCTGTCCCGCCTCACACCCGAGGAGCGTGCGGCGCTGTCGGCGCGGCTGCCCAAGGGCAGGCTGCTGGCCCCGGAGGAGATCGCCAAGCTCGTGTGGTGGCTCACCGGCGAGCACGCGGCGCCCCTGCACGGCGCCGTGCTCGACGCGTCGATGGGGCTCGGCGTCCGGCCGGGACTGATCGACCAGGACGTGTCCGTCCCGGTGCAGACAACGCCGGAGACCTCGGTGGAGGGGATCTCATGACCTCCCGTGCCGCCAAGGCGCTTGCCGCCGACGTGCCGGTGATCGCGGCGGCCCACTTCGAGGCCGAGGCCGACAAGTACGGTCCGGACAACCCCGGTGGCTACGTCAACCTGGGGACCGCGGACAACCGGCTGGTGTGGGACCTGCTCGAGCCCCGCCTGTCCGTGCCCGTCCGCCGCTCGGACGTCCACTATGGACTGCTGTACGGCACGCCGGAGCTGCGCGCCGCCCTCGCGTCGGTGCTCGGTCCGGTGTGGCCCGGCGTCGACGCCGAGGACCTGGTGGTGCTCAGCGGCGCGACCGCGTGCCTGGACGTGCTCGCCACGGCGCTGTGCGACCCCGGCGAGGCGATCATGGTGCCCGCGCCGTACTACGCGGCGTTCGACACCGACCTCACCGCCCGGTCCGGCGCGATGCTGGTGCCCGCCCCGATGAGCCCGGACACCGGGTTCGCGCTCGACCCGGCCGTGCTCGACCAGGCGCTCACGACCGCGCGGCGCGACGGCGTCGTGGTGCGGGCGCTCGCGGTCACCTCGCCCGGCAACCCGGTCGGCCAGGTGCACCCGGCGTCGGTGCTGCGCGAGGTGCTGGCCGTGGCGGCCGCGCACTCGGTGGACGTGATCGCCGACGAGATCTACGCCTACTCCGCGTTCGGCGGCGAGTTCACCAGCATGGTCGGCGCGGAGCACGTGCACGGGATCTGGGGCCTGGCCAAGGACTTCGGCCTGTCCGGGTTCAAGGTCGGCGTGCTGCACACGCGCAACCCCGAGGTGCTGGCGGCTGCGCAGGCGCTGGCCTACTTCGCGCCGGTGTCCACCCACACGCAAGGGCTGGTCACGTCACTGCTGAGCGACACCGAGTGGGTCGGCGGGTTCCTCGCGGAGAACCGGCGGCGGCTCGGCGAGTCGGCGGCCACGACCACCAAACTGCTCGCCGCGGGCGGCATCGGCTACGTCGAGCCGGGCGGCGGGTTCTCGCTGTGGGTCGACCTGCGCCCGTACCTGCCCGAGCCGACCGCCGCGGGCGAACACGTGCTGTGGCAGCGGATCCTGCGCACGGGCCGGGTGAACATCCTGCCGGGCACCGCCTTCGCGTGCGCGGAGCCGGGCTGGTTCCGGCTCTGCCACGCCACCGACGCCGAGACCGTGGCGGCCGGCGTGGCGAGACTGGTCGAGGTGCTGGCCGCGTGAGTAGTCCGTTCGACCGGTGGTACGAGAACGCCGGGGTGCGCAGCGGCATCCGTCGCATGTACACCGAGGAGGCAGAGGACGGGAAGGTGTACTACCCGCACGACCAGGTGCCCTACCTCGCGCACGAGGCGCTCGCCGACCTGTCGGCCGGACAGCGGCGGGAGGTGACGATCCGGCACCTGCACCAGTTCCTGCTGTCGACGACGCACCTGGAGACCAGGATCGTCAACACCACCGCGGAGCTGATCGCGAACAACCGCGCCGGGCTGGACCTGCCGAACACCATGCGGATGGACGCGTTCAAGGTGTACTGCGACGAGGGTTACCACGCGCTGTACAGCCTGGACCTGGCCGAGCAGGTCGCGAACGTCACCGGGGTCGGGATCCCGCCGTGGAACTTCGGCTGGTTCGTCGACCGGCTGGAGGAGATCGGGCAGAAGCTGCTGCCGGACGAGCCCGCGCTGGTGCCGCTGCTGCAGACGGTCGTGTTCGAGACGCTGATCACCGCGGTGCTGAACGAGATCCCGAACGACCCGACGGTCGTCACCGTGGTGCGCGACCTGACCCGCGACCACGCCAAGGACGAGGGCCACCACCACCGGTTCTTCGCGAAGTTCTTCCACGAGCTGTGGGCGAACCTGGACCACCGGCTGCGCGAGCCGGTCGCCCACACCCTGCCCGCGCTGATCCACGCGTGCCTGACGTGGGACGTCGAACCGGTCCGCGCGTCGCTGCTGATGTCCGGTGTGGACAGCGAAACCGCGTCGACGGTGGTCGCCGACGCGTACGCGCGGTCGGGCGCGGACCCGAACACCTGCCGGGCGACGGTGCGGACCTTCCGCTCGGCCGGCGTCTTCGACGTACCGGGCGCCGAGGAGGCGTTCGCCGGCCACGGACTCCTGTGAGCGCGACATGCGACTGACCTACAGCGACTACCTGCGCCTCCCGGACCTGCTCGACCAGTGCCGCCCCAAGTCCGCGGAGCACGACGAACTGCTCTTCATCACCGTCCACCAGGCGTGCGAGCTCTGGTTCCGGCAGATCCTCACCGAGCTGACCACCGCCCAGGACGACCTGCTCGCCGGCGAGACGTACACCCCGCGGCTGTGCCTGCGGCGGTGCGCCACGATCGAGCGGGTGCTGGCGGGGCATCTCGACGTGCTGGACACCATGGCACCGGCGGACTTCCTGCGCTTCCGCGGCGCGCTCGGCTCGGCCAGCGGCGCGCAGTCGGCCCAGTACCGCCGGATCGAGCGCCTCTCCGGCCGCTGCGTGTGGGACGCGTTCCTCGAGGTCGTCGCGAAGGCGGGCTTCCCGGTCGCGACCCCGGCGGAACGTGCCGATGCGTTCCGCGAGATAGCCACCGACCGCCGCGAGCACGAGTCCCTCTGGGAGCTGGCGGAGTCCCTTGTGGACCACGACCAGGCGTGGTCGCTGTTCCGCCAGCGGCACGTGCACACGGTGGAGCGCCAGATCGGCCGAAGACCCGGCACCGCCGGCACGTCCGGGGCGCCGGACCTGATGGGGCGCGAGCACTTCTACCCGGAGCTGTGGGAGCTGCGCTCGGTCCTGTGAACCCGCCCGCGCACGCCGGCCCGGGCGCACCCGCGCGAAGGCACCTCGTCGATCCGACGAGGTGCCTTGACGATGCGGCGGTCAGCGGCGCGCGGCGAAGAAGGTGCGGATGTCCTCGGCCAGCACGTCGGGGACCTCGAGTGCGGCGAAGTGGCCGCCGCGGTCGAAGTGGCTCCAGTGGACGATGTTCGAGTTGTCCCGCTCCGCGAAGGCCTTGATGGTGCGGAAGTCGTCGGCGAACACGGCGACGCCCGTCGGGGCGTTGTTGGCCGGGGTGGGGTCGTCGGTCGCGTTGTCGTAGTACGCGCGGGACATGCCGGCGGGTGCGTTCGTGAACCATGCGACGGTCGTCTCCAGCAGGATCGTCTCCAGCGGGACCAGCGACGTGCCGTTGCCGAAGGAGTTGAACAGCTCGCTGTACGCGAGCAGCCCGACCGGCGAGTCGCTCAGCGCGGCCGCGACCGTCTGCGGGCGGCTGGCGTTCATCGTGTTGTAGCCGCCCACCTTCTGGAACCACTGCATGTGCTCCAGGCCGGCGTAGTCCGCGGGCTCCAGCTTCTCGAACTCGGCCGGGTCGCCGGACGGGAACGAGAACAGCTGCTGCACGTGCAGCCCGAGGAACCCGGGAGGCGAGAGCACGCCCAGCTCGCGGGCGACCATCGCCCCGTTGTCGGAGCCGTGCACGCCGTAGGAATCGTAACCGAGCCGGCGCATGAGCGTGTCGTACGCGGCCGCGACGCGGGCGGCGTTCCAGCCCGTCTCGGGGACCGGGTTGGAGAAGCCGAAGCCGGGCGCGTCGGGGGCCACGATGTGGAAGGCGTCGGTGAGGTGGTCGATCATGTCGAGGTAGTCCGCCGACGAGCCCGGGTAGGTGTGCAGGAGCAGCAGCGGCGTGGCGTCGGGGTTCGGCGACTCGACGTGGATGAAGTGCAGCGGCTGGCCGTCGACCTCGGTCATGAAGTGCGGGTGGGCGTTGATGCGCTTCTCGGCGGCGCGCCAGTCGAACCGGCGCCACGCCTCGACGGCCTCGGTCAGGTAGTGGTTCGGGGTGCCGTGCTCCCAGCTGTCGCCGGGTGCGGGGCGTGGCAGCCGGGTGCGCTCGAGTCTGGCCATCAGGTCATCGAGGTCGGACTGCGGGATGTCGACGCGGAAGGGGCTGATGTCTGTGTTCGTCATGACTTGAACGCTACGGTGCCTATAGGAACGTTCAGTTCCTAATGACCCGAAAGAATTACTGACATGGCCGACACCCCCGCACGACTGCTCGCGCTGCTGTCCATGCTGCAGTCCCGCCCCTCGTGGAACGGCACGGAGCTGGCCGAGCGGCTCGGCGTCACCACCCGCACCATCCGCAACGACGTGGAGCGGCTGCGCGGGCTCGACTACCCGGTCGAGGCCACCCGCGGATCCACCGGCGGCTACCGCCTCGGCGTGGGCGGCAAGCTGCCGCCGCTGTTGCTCGACGAGGAGGAGGCGGTCGCCGTCGCGATCGGGCTGCGGGCCGGGCGTGGCATCAGCGGTCTCGAGGCGTCCAGCGCCCGCGCGCTCGCCAAGCTCGAGCAGGTCCTGCCGCCCCGGCTGCGCCCGACGGTGGAGGCGATCGCGACGGTCGTGGACCACGCCCCGGAGAACACCGGCACCGATGCCCCCGACCCCGAGGTCGACCCGGCCGTCCTGCGCGCCGCGGCGGCCGCGATCCACCACGTCGAGCTGTTCCGCTTCGACCTGGTGCGCTCCGACGGCGGGGACGTGCCGCTGCTGGTGGAGCCTTACCGGCTGCTCGCCTGGCAGCGCCGCTGGTACCTCGTGGCCCGCGACCCGTCGACCGGCGAGTGGGACGTCCACCGGGCGAACCGGATCGAGCCGCACATGCGCACCCACCGCCGCTTCGCCCCGGCCCAGCCGCCGGACGGGGGCTACACCGCGTTCACCATGCGCCGCGTGGCGAGCAGCGGCTGGAACGTCCACGCCCGGCTGCGCATCGACGCGCCCGCGCAGACGGTGCTCGACCGCATCAACCCGACGGTGGGCGTCGTCGAGGCGGTCACCGAGACCACCTCGGTCCTGGCCACCGGCGCGGACTCGCTGGACACGATCGCGGCGTACGTCGGCATGCTGGGTATGGACTTCACCGTCGAGTCCCCGCCGGAGCTGCGCGCGATCCTGCGCGGGATCGCCGACCGCTACGCCCGGGCCTGACCGCCGTCAGGAGACCAGGGATCCCAGCAGGCCCAACGTCAGCAGGACCACGGCGACCAGCAGCAGGTCGATCGCGACCTTGAACTGGCGCATCCTGGTACGCACCAACACCATCAGGTGTTGCACGTGGGCGCGCCGCCAGGAGACGGGACCGTGGCCGACCTGAACGTCCACCACACCGGCGAACGCTTCGGCGCCCTGGGGAGCGGCACGGTACAGCTCGGCCGAGATCCGGCGCGGTCGCAGCAACCGCAGCAGCACCGCGACGGACAGGGCGAGCACGGCGGTGGCGAGCAACAGCACGACGCGGGACGGGAGCGTGATCCGCACGCTGCTCGACAGGTACACGACGAGCAGGGCGATCGCACCGCTGGCCAGGCTCAACAAGGACGCGCACTTGTTGTCCGCCCTGCCGAGCTCGCCGTAGTAGACGACGGCCATCCGATCCAGGTAGGCAATGGTTTCCGCCTCGGAGCGCGGCCGGTCGGGCAGGCTCGCGGGCTCGGGCTCGGGCTCGGGATCGGGCTCGGGCTCGGGCTCGGGCACAGGGTCGGGCACGGGGTCGGGCGGTGGCCCGGCCGGGGCGTGCTCGGCATCGACCGCGGGCAGGTCGGGCATCCGGATCCTTTCGGGGTGCTGGTCTCGGTCAGCACATCGGCGGCACCCGCGAAAGCGTTGCCGAGCGCTCACGGAGCGGATCGGTCGGTCCCGGCCTCGAGCCTGGCGCGGAGGGCGTCGGCGTCCGGGTGGTCGAGTTCGCCCAGGATGGTGAGCGCGCTCTCCCACGCCTCGGTGGCGAGGTGGTCGGCGCCGGTGGCGGCGTGTGTCTCGCCGATGTGGACGAGCACGTAGGCCTCGTCGTAGCGGTGGCCGACGGTGCGGTGCAGTTTGAGCGCCTGGCGGTAGCAGTCGAGGGCTTCGTCCGATCGGCCGAGGCAGTGGTGGGCGTAGCCGAGCGAGTCCCAGCTGGCCGCCTCGCCGTAGCGGTCGCCGACCTCCTGGTGCAGGACGACCGCCCGCCAGCAGGTCTCGGCGGCGGCCGGGTCGCCGGTCCGGGCGCCCAGCCAGCCGACCAGGTTGGCGGCCTTGGCCTGACCGAGCCGGTCACCGGTCTCGCGGCACAGCTCGTCGGCCTGGCGGGCGAGCGTGATCGCGTCTGCGGGGCGGTCCTGCCGGTCCCGGATCCAGCACAGCGCGAGCAGGCAGCCGGCCCGCCCGGCGTGATCTCCCCGCACCTCGAACAGGTCCAGTGCCCGGCGCAGGTGGGAGTAGGCGTCGTCGTAGCCACCGGCGCCCGCCAAGGTGTGCCAGTGCGCCCGCCGGTCGAAGAACGTCGCGATGGTCCACGACACCTGGGTGGCGACCCCGGCGTGCTCGGCCGTGCGCACCGCTTCGACCAGCGTCGGGTGCTGCGCGGTGAGCCAGCTCATCGCCTGCTCGTGGTCGGCGAGGTGCTGCGGGGTCACGCCGGCCTGCGTCGGGGCCAGGCGAACCGGCTCGCCGCCGGGGCGGAGCAGCCGGTCGGCCTCCTGCGCGGTACGCAGGTAGTGCTCGAGCATCCGGTTGGTCGCCCGGTGGCGCTCGGTGCCGCTGTCGTGTTCCTGGCTCAGCTCGATGGCGTAGGCGTAGAGCAGGTCGTGCATCGAGAAGTGGCCCGGCGTGTGCTCGGTGACCAGATGCCCGTCGGCGAGCTCGGTCAGCAACGGGCGCACGTCCATGACCGGCAGGCCGGCGAGGCTGGCCGCGGCCGGTGCGGTGAACTCCGGCCCGACGTGCAGGCCGAGCAGCCGGAACAGCGTCGCGGCCGCCCCGGTCAGCGTCCGGTACGACCAGGAGAAGACCGCGCGCAGGTCGTTGAGCGGGTCGGCGGTGGCCAGCTCGGCGGCGAGGTCCGCGAGCGGGAACGCCGGGTGGCTCGCGGCGCGTGCGGCGGTGATGGTCAGGGCCAGCGGAAGCCCCGCGCAGCGGGTGATGATCTCCTGCACCGCGTCGGGCTCGGCGGCGATCCGGTGCGCGCCGACCCGCGCCGCGAGCAGGTCGCCGGCCTCGTCGCGGTCGAGCAGGTCGAGCGTCAGCGGCTGGGCGCCGTAGCCGGCGATCAGGCCGGTGAGCCGGTTGCGGCTGGTGACCACGACCAGACAGCCGGGTGTGCCGGGCAGCAGCGGACGGATCTGCTCGACGTCGCGGGCGTTGTCGAGCACGATCAGGACGCGTTTGCCGGCCAGCGTGCTGCGCCACGACGCGGCCCGGCCGTCGAGGCCGGCCGGGATCGACTGCGGTGGCACGCCGAACGCCTCGAGAAAGCCACGAACGGCGTCGGCGGGGCCGAGAACCGAGCCGGCCGGGTCGAAACCGCGCAGGTCGGCGTAGAGCTGGCCGTCGGGAAACCGTGGCGCAGCCTGGTGTGCCCAGTGCACGGCGAGCGCGGTCTTGCCGACTCCCGGCGTGCCGGACACGACCGCTATCTCCACTGTGGACGGTGAGCCGGTGAGGAGCGCGTGCAGGCGCTCGAGCTCGGCCGCACGGCCGGTGAACGCCGCCGGAGGCGTCGCGAGCTGCCGCGGGACGAGCCCGGGGACGCCGGTGGTTTCGGTGAGCGCGGGATCCGCGACGAGGATCCGCTGATGCAGCTGCCCCACCACCGGGCACGGGTCGGCGCCGAGCTCCTCGCCGAGTCGCATCCGCAGCCGGTCGTAGTGGCGCAGGGCGTCGGCCTGCCTGCCGTTGCGGTAGAGGGCGAGCATGAACTGCGCGGCGAGGCGCTCGTCGAGCGGGTCGGTCGCGGCCCGGGCGGTCAGCTCGGGCAGCAGGCCGTTGTGCAGGCCGAGGTCGAGGGCCAGGTCGTTGCGATCGAGCTCGGCGGCCAGCCGTTCGGCGTCGATCGCATCCCGGACTCCGTTGAGCCACGGGGTGTCCAGGTTCGCGAACGCGTCGCCACGCCACAGCCACAGCGCCTCGGTCAGCACCGCCAGCGAGTCGGACCCGTCGGATGCCGAGCGGGCGAGAGCGACCAGGTGGCGGAAGCGATGCAGGTCGACCGCCGACGGCTCGACGGTGAGCAGGTAGCCGCTCGGCTGCCGGACGAGCCGCGCATCGGCGGACGTGATCAGCCGCCGCAGCCGGGACACGTAGCCGGACAGCGCGTTGCGGGCGTTGCGCGGCGGATGCCCGGCCCACACCCGATCGGCCAGGACCGGCACCGGAATCACCCGGTTGGCGTCGACCAGCAACGCTGCCAGCACACAGCGCTGCCGGGCATGCCCGGCGTCCACATCCTGCCCGTCGACGTTCATCGCGACATCGCCGAGCACCCGGAACTCAATCGTCATCGCCTACTCCACGGGGAATCGTGTCACCCCGGGAGCGCCGCGGGCAGCGATTTCACGATTTCGACATCATCCCCGACATCCACCCCAGCACCCTTGTCGGCAAACGGTTGCGCAACGAGGGAGGGAACGCATGTCCGTCAGACCCCGCCGAGCCGGGACGGTATTGCTGGGTGTCCTGCTCGCCGTGGCGAGCGCGCTGGTGTCCGCCGCGCCGGCGCAGGCGATCTACCTGGGCCACGACGCAGACTTCGGCAAGTACCGGTTCATGGTCTCCATGCGGCTGGCCGGCACGCCGGACAATCCGCGCTGTGGCGGCACGCTCATCGAGCCGGACATCTTCATGACCGCCGCGCACTGCATCGTGGGCGTCCCCCAGGGCGGGATCGTCGCCGTGGTCGGCGCCGACATCCCGGACTGGGCCGCCGCGCCGAAGATCGGCACGCTGGGCCACGCCATCGGGCGACACTACGACCCCGCCGCGAACAACCGGGACGACATCGCGCTGGTCCGGCTCGCGACCCCGCAGGCAGGCCCCACCGTCCGGCTGGCCAAAGCCGAGCCGCGCGTCGGGGAGCACGTGGTGATCGCCGGGTTCGGCTGCACCAACATTCCGGTCCCGCCGACCTGCGTGACCCGCCCCGATGTGTTGCAGGAGACGGGCCAGAAGGTGCTCACAGACGGGGAAGGCTGCGGTCCGGAGATCTTCCAGAACCCGCCTGCGTTCGGGCCGACGACGATCTGCACCGTGGGCATCGACGACAACTCGACGGTCGTGCCGGGAGACTCGGGCGGGCCATTGCTCATCCGCGACCGTTGCGGCGGGTTCCGGCAGGCCGGGGTGCTGTCCCTCGGCTCGGACAGTCCCGACCCGCTCGTCGCCGGCTACACCTCTATTCCCGTCGAGTCACGCTGGATCCGCGACACGATCAAGAAGCTGCGGGCCGGCTGACAGCCGCGCCGTGGCGGGCTACCGGGATGCCTCCGCGAGCGCCGGCAGCAGGTGCTCCCGCGCGAAGTCGAAGAAGGCGTCCTGGTGCTCGCCACCGATCTGGACCAGCGCCAGGTCGGTGAAACCGGCCTTCCAGAACGGTTCCGCGGCCGCGACGATGCCCTCGACGTCCGGGCCGCAGGGGATGTTCTCGGCCACGTCGTCCTCGGTGACGAACTGGGTCGCCGCCGCGAACGCCGTCGGGCCGGGCAGCTCGGCGTTGACCTTCCAGCCACCCGCGAACCAGCGGAACTGATCGTGCGCCCGCCGCACCGCCGCACCGCGGTCGGGGTCCCAGCACACGGGCAGCTGCGCGATCTTGCGCGAGTCCGGCCCGCCGAAAGTTTCCCACTGCCGCACCAGATCCGGATCCGGCTCGACCGCGATCATCGCGTCGGTCAGCGGGGCGAACAGCTCGATCGACTGCGTCCCGGACACCGCGGTGGCGACCGGCACCCGCACGTCCGGCAGGTCCCACAGCTTCGCGGAGTCGACCCGGTAGTGCTCGCCGCGGTAGTTGACGTAGCCGCCGTCAAACAGCGCGCCGATGATCTGCACCGCCTCGGCGAGCATCTCGTGGCGGACGTTCACCGGCGGCCACCCGCGGCCGACCACGTGCTCGTTGAGGTTCTCCCCCGCACCCAGGCCGAGCGTGAACCTGTTGCCGGACAACAGCTGCACGGTCGCCGCCTGCTGGGCGACCACCGCCGGGTGGTAGCGCATGATCGGGCAGGTCACGTAGGTCATCAGCTCGACCCGCTCCGTCACCTGGCTCACCGCGCCGAGCACGCTCCACGCGTTCGGCGCATGCCCCTGGGAGTCCAGCCACGGGAAGTAGTGATCGCTCATCACCTCGAACGCGAAACCCGCGCGCTCGGCGCCTGCCGCGTGGCGCACCAGGTCGCGCGGCCCGGCCTGCTCGGTCATCAGCGTGTATCCGACCTCCACCATGCCGCAGACCTACCCGTCGCGGCGGCGGGGAAACTCGCACCGCGCCGATACTGTGGTCGCCATGGAATTGGCGGATCTGTACCGCGACCTGCACCAGCATCCCGAGCTCGGGTTCACCGAGACACGCACGGCCGCCGTCGCGGCGCGGGAGCTGCGCGACGCCGGGTTCGAGGTGACGGAAGGCGTCGGCGGCACCGGCGTGGTCGGCGTGCTGCGCAACGGCGACGGCCCCACGGCGCTGCTGCGCGCGGACATGGACGCGCTGCCGGTCGAGGAGAAGACCGGCCTGCCCTACGCCAGCACCGTCGTGGTCGACGGCACCCCGGTGGCCCACGCGTGCGGGCACGACGTGCACGTCACGTGCCTGGTCGGGGCGGCGCGGGCGCTGTCTGCAGACCGGTCGACGTGGTCGGGCACGGTGCTGGCGGTGTGCCAGCCCGCGGAGGAGCTCGGCGGTGGCGCGACGGCGATGGTCGAGGACGGCATGTTCGACCGGTTCGGCCGGCCCGACGTGGTGCTGGGCCAGCACGTGGCGCCCATTCCGGCCGGCGTGCTCGGCCTGCGCGCCGGCCCGACGTTCGCCGCGGCCGACACGCTCCGGATCATCCTGCACGGCCGGGGCGGGCACGGCTCGCGCCCCGAGGCCGCCGTGGACCCGGTCGTGATGGCCGCCTCGGCCGTGCTGCGGCTGCAGACCATCGCCTCCCGAGAGGTCGCCGCCACCGACATGGTCGTGGTCACCGTCGGCGCGATCCACGCGGGCACGGCCGCGAACATCATCCCCGACGACGCCGAGCTCCGGCTGAGCATCCGCACCTTCGACCCCGACGTCCGGGCCCGCACCCTCGCCGCCGTCGAGCGCATCGTGCGGGCCGAGGCCGACGCGGCCGGCGCGCCGAAACCACCCACCATCATCACCGAGACCGCCTTCCCGGCCACGGTCAACGACCCGGACGCGGTCGAACGGACCCGCCCCGCGCTCACCGGGACGGCGCCGTTCGTCGTCGACCCCGGCCCGGTCACCGGCAGCGAGGACGTCGGCATCTTCGCCACCGCGGCCGGCGTTCCCCTCGTCTACTGGCTCCTCGGCGGCGCGGACCCCGAGGCGTTCGCGGGCGCCACGTCGATGGACGAGATCCGCCTCCGGGTCGCCGCGCAGCCGGCCAACCACTCGCCCCTTTACGCCCCGGTCATCGACCCCACCCTCGACCTGGGCACCACCGCGCTGGCCGCCGCGGCGCGGGCCTGGCTGCCGCCCGGTACCACCCGCGCCGGGTGATGACGGCGCCGCGTGGCGGACGCATCGTGTGACAGCCGCGTACCGCCGACCGCGGGGAGGCCGTCATGACGTCGAACGATCCGCCCGTCACCGCTTACCCGGTGCGCCTGGAGGCCCGGCTCGACGAGCCCAGTCGGGCGCTGTGGCTGGTGAAATGGCTGCTGCTCATCCCGCACTACATCGCGCTGGCCTTCCTGTGGTTCGCGTTCGTCGTGCTGTGGCTGGTCGTGTTCGTCGCGATCCTGGTCACCGGCCGGTATCCGCTCGCGCTGTTCGACTTCAACGTCGGCGTCATGCGGTGGACCTGGCGGGTCTGGTACTACGGCTACTTCGCGCTCGGCACCGACCGCTACCCGCCGTTCAGCCTCGGCGAGCACCCGGACTATCCGGCCACTGTGGACATCGACTATCCCGACGAGATGTCCCGCGGACTGGCCCTGGTCAAGTGGTGGCTGCTCGCGCTCCCGCACTATCTCGTCGTGACGTTCTTCCTCGGTGGCGGCGGATTCCTGTTGTGGCAGTGGGGTGACGCGTGGTCGGGTCCCACCGGCGGGCTGGTCTCGATCCTGACGTTGTTCGCCATCGTCACGGTCCTGTTCACCGGCGCCTACCCGCGGGGCATCTTCGACGTCGTGATCGGGCTCAACCGGTGGGTGCTGCGGGTCAGCGCGTACGCCGCCCTGATGACCGACGTCTACCCGCCCTTCCGGCTGGACCAGGGCGGCACCGAGCCGCACAGCCGCCCGGCCACGGACAGCGCCAGCACGGCGAGCACCCAGGTCTAGGACTCAGAAGATCTCGAGGCAGCTCGGCTCCTCGTCGTGCAGGAAGGCCAGCGACGCCAGGGCCAAGGCGCCGGGCCGGCACTCCTGGACGCGGCCCGCACGCGCCAGCGTGGTCAGCCGGGTCCCGCCGAGGTAGGCCGCGGCCAGCGCCGACACGTCCAGCGCCAGGTCGGCCGGGGCGTCGGTGCGCGTGACCTCGGCGCGGCCGTCCGCCCCGGCGGCCAGCTGCCACCGGCCGGCGTTCCACGGGCACCGGTCGTCGGTCACCGAGAGCACCACGTCGAGCGGCACCAGGTACCGCCGGGCCGCCAGCGCCGCGCCGACGTCGACGAGGCGCACCCACAGCCCGTCGGACGTCTTGCGCACCGCGGCGCGGGAGTCGGCGAGCATGTGCACGAGTGGATCGTCGGTGCCCACCCGCAGCACCACCTCACCGACCAGGTCGATGTCCAGCAGGTACCGCACGATCGCCGCGTAGGCCGCCGGGGTCGTGGCCGCCAGCGTGTGCACCTGGACGGTCGAGTGTGGTCCGCGGTCCTGCCAGTCCAGCTTCACGCGGTACACGACGTAGCCCTGCGGATGGATCGCGTACCGGTAGGCACTCTGCCCGTTGCGGGCCTCCTTCCCGTCGAACAGGTGGTACTCCCACGCGCCGTCGTTCGGGCGGTCGAGGTAGCCGGTGCGGGTGTGCCACACCTGGTCGTAGATCTCGCGCACGGCGGGCAGCGCGCGCTCGCGCGGCAGCTCGCGAACCGGCGCGGAATCGACCGCCACGTCGTGGCGGAACGCGGTGCCGCGCGGCAGGGAGGCGTGCAGGAGCTGTGTTGCGAACCCGTACCCGAACCGGCCGTAGATCCGGGCCTCGGACGCCCACAGGATCGCGAGCGGCTCCCCGCTCTCGTGCAGGAACTCGAGCTGGCTACCCATGATCATGCTGAGCGCGCCCCGCCTGCGATGTCCCGGCGCGACACCGATCGAGGTCACCGCACCGGCCGGGACCGCATCGCCGCCGGGCACGACCACGCGGCGGGTCAGCAGCTGCCCGGTGCCGATCATGGTCTCGCCGTCGAACACCGCGTGACTGCGCGACGGCTCGAACACGGTGCGTTCCGAGGCGAGGAACTCCTCGTTGTGGTCCATGAGAAAGGCGTTCGCGAGTACCTCGCTGAACGCGGGCAGGTCCGCCTCGTCGAGGGTGCGGATGGTGAGCTGCTCGTCGGCCATCCCGCCTTGATACGCGGACCGGCGCGGGCACGCGACCCAATTTGCCGGGCGGTCGAAGAGGTTTGCCTCGGGCTGAGTGGGTATCCGATCTTCACAAGCAGTGCGGGTGAACCACATCCGCGAGGGACATGGGAGCAGCGGAGGAGAGAATGACTGTCACCGGAGTCATCACCGCGATAGTGATCGGCCTGATCGTCGGCGTGCTGGGCAGGCTGCTCGTGCCCGGCAAGCAGAACATCCCGATCTGGCTGACCATCGTGGTCGGTATCGTCGCCGCGTTCGTCGGCACCGCGCTGGCCAGGGCGATCGGCATCCCCACCGCGACATCCGGCATCGACTGGATGGAGTTGCTGGTGCAGGTGCTCGTCGCCGCCGTGGGTGTGGCGCTCGTCGCCAGCCTCTACGGTCGTCGGCGCCGGGGCGTACTGAGGTAACCCCGATTCCATGCAGCGCGGCCGCCGGGACTCCCGGCGGCCGCGTTGTTCTACGTAATGCCGCGGACCGCCCACGTGCGCGCGGTGAGGCGGATGTCCCGCTCCGGCAACCGAGCACGCAACGCCTCCCGCACCGCGACGCGGGCCTGCTCGGGCAACGACATCAGGTAGGCCGGCGCCGCGCCCTGGCCGCCGAGGAACGGTGTCCAGTAGGCGTCGAAGTCCGGGAAGTCCGTGGCGATCTCGATGGGCTCGACGCGCACGTCGCTCAGCCCGGCCGCGCGCCAGAGGTCGGCGAGCGGACCGGGGTGGCACAGCGCGAAGCGCGGGCCCTCGTGCGGCGAGTCCGGGTCCACCTCGCGAGCGGCGTCCCAGAACAGGCGCAGCATCGCCATGCCCTCGGCGTAGTCCCACACGTACGCGGCCACCGTCGCACCCGGGACGGACACCCGCGCGAACTCGGCCAGCGCACGGCCAGCGTCCGGCACGAAGTTGAGCGCCAGCCCACTGACCACGGCGTCGAACCGGCCCGCCCTAAACGGCAGTGCCCGCGCATCGCCGACCACGACCGAGCCCCGCCCGGCGACGAACCCGCGCGACGGGTCCACACCGGACACGACACCACCCGCCGCCCGCACGGCCTCGGTCAGCGCACCGGTGCCACAGCCGACATCCAGCCATCGCAGTCCCGTGGGAAGGCCCAGCCACCGCAGGAACAGGGGCGCCACCCGCCTGCTCCACCGGCCGATGTACGCCTCGTAAGCGTCGGCCACGGCCCATTCGTCCCGCACCACGGCGACACGGTACCCGGGCGTAGCTCGGTTCCTGCCCCGCTAGCGCGGGTTCTCGCGCAGCAGCCGGAACCAGGTGGCGATCGAGCGTTTGTAGCCGTCGGGCATCACCAGGTTCGGCACCTCGTCCTCGGCGAACAAACCGACCTCCGTGTGCTCGTGGGACACGACCGGGTCGGTGTCGTCGGTAGGCATGCATCCGTAGGTCACGATGAACACGAACTTGCCGTCGCCCTCGATGTAGTACATCCAGGTGTCGAGGATCGGCCCGGTGCGCACCGTCCACTGCGCTTCCTCGCGGATCTCCCGGGCGACGCATTCCTCGGGAGTCTCGCCGACCTCGATCCGTCCGCCCGGCAGTTCCCATTCCGCGCGGTCGTTGCGGAGCAGCAGAACCTTGCCGGCCCGCACGACCACGCCCTTGATCGAGACGGGGAACGTCCGATCCACCACGTCAGATGTCGAGGTTGCGGCGGGTCTCATCCGCGGTGTGGTCGCCGCCCACGCTGCTTTCGTCGAACAGCGGGCCGTCCTCGTGGACTTCCTCGTTCAGCTCGCGGCCCGCGCCCTTCGCGATGCCCACACCCGCCTTGATGCCGACACCCGTGGCGAGCGGGCCGACGCCCGACGAGGCGCCGAAGGCCGTCGTGATCACGCGGCGGCTCGGGACGAACGCGTCGTGGTCGAGGCGCCTGCCGACGACCGGGATGGTGCGGTCGCCCGCCTTGACCACCTTGCCGACGCGGAACTTCTCGGTGATCCGCTCGATCTTGCCGGAGAACTTGACCAGGAACGCCATGAACTCGTCCAGCAGCTTGCCGAACTTGCCCAGGTGGCGGGTGACCTTCGCGAACACGCTGGCCGCCTTGGCGATCGACGCGGTCATGGCCGCCGCGACCGAACCGCCGAGGGTGATCACCGACGACGCCAGCGCCGGCAGCCAGATGGTGATCAGCCACGACACCAGCTCCGAGATGATCGCCTTGATCACCTCCTCGATGACGACCATGACCATCGACCACATCTGCAGCACCTCGGCGACCGAGCCCGCGCTCGTGCCGAGGCCGCGGATGCCCGTCGAGAAGTCGCCCAGCGCCGCCTTCGCCGCGTCGCCCGCGTCGTTGAGCCAGCCCTGCAGCGCCTCGTCGCCGGTGGACTCGAAGTCGTCCGCCAGCGCCACGAAACCCTGCGCGATCGTGATGAAGTTGTCCGACGCGTGGCCGATGGCCGGGCCGTCGCCGCTGACCTGGTGCAGCGCGTCCTGCAGCGGCTGGACCAGCTCGAGCAGCATGTTGAGCCCGTTGCTGACCAGCCAGCCGATCGGGTCCATGGCGAAGAACGTCACGTCGAGCGCGGCGCCGGACACGAACGTCGCGCCGTCGCTCACCAGCTTGCCGGACGTGGCGGCGAGGTCCCCGAAGTTCTCCGCCTGGCCGATCTCGCTGGCATGCTCGGCGATCGACTTGCCGGTGTCGTACACGTTGCCGACGACCGGGGTGGCCGACACCGCACGGTCGACGTTGGCGCCGAAACCCTCGTCGTAGGCCGACACGTCCAGCTGGTCGGCGATGCTCTGCTTCGGCTCGGTCATGACCTCGGCCCGTCGATCGTCGCTTCGTACTGCCCGAACTCGATCACCTTGTCGTCCTCGTTGCCCTGGTAGACCGCGACGGAGTCGGTGATCTTCGTGGTGAGGTCGCCGACGCCCTGCTTCATCTCGTCGAGCAGGGACCGCAGCTCGGTGAGCCGGTCGGTGTAGGACTGCTTGGCCCACACGCCGATGAGGCCCCACGCCTCGTTGGTCACGTCGGCCTGGTCGACGAGCCCGCCGAACTTGTCGGCCTCGCTGCTGTAGTAGCCGAGCTGCGTCGCGTAGTTCGACAGCGCCGTCAGGTCGACCTGCGTCCCGGATGGGTTCGTCACTGAAGTCCTCGTCAGCCGTAGATGGAGTCGTCGCCGAAGTCGTCGTCGCCGCGGGTGGGCCGCCGCGGGCGGTCCTGTGACGACGGTTGCGGCTGATCCGTTCCCGGCGCCGCGGACTGCGCCACGCGGACCTGCTCGGTGGTCACGGCCCCGAGCGCGCCGCCGACCGTGTCGTCGACGATGCCGGCCTGCCTGCGCACGGCCTCGGCGACCGCCTCGCGCAGCGTCGCCATGATCAGGGCGGACAGCGTGGTGGACGGCAGGCGCATGGCGTCGGTGGTGAGCTGGATGTCCTGCACCGCCCCACCCGCCCCGGCGACGACCCGCACCGACCGGTCCGGCGAGGTCGCGACGGCGGTCAGGTCGGCGAGCCGCTCCTGCATCTCACCGACGTTGCCGAACGTGCGCTCGGCCTGCTTGATCTTCGTCTGGAACTTCTCGAACTCGGCGGCAAGCCGCTCCAACTCGGCGGACACGCTCTCTCTCCCCTCGGTCAGGCTGGCGCACAGGATGCCACGCCCCGAAACCGACGAGGGCCACAATCCCGGCATCGGTCGAACACCACGCGCACCGATACCGTCCGTGGTTGTGCAGCCGAATCCCGAGTTCCGTCGCCGGGTCCGTGTGCTGGCCGAGGAGCAGTGGCACGAGCCGGTGGTCGTGGTTCACCTCGCCGACGTGCGGCCCACCTTCGCCGTGCCCGGCAGGCGCAAGGACGGCACCGTGAAAGGGAAGCGGCTGGTTCGGCGGTTCTTCTGGAACCTCCTGCGCGGCACGGTCGGCGGGCTGGTCAGCGCGGTCATGTCCATCGCGGCCGGGGGGCGCGCCAGCATCTTCGAGCGGCCCGGGCGGGTGAGCGGGCCGGCCAACGCGCAGGCGCTGGGGCTGGTCGACGCGGCGCGGGCCGCGACCACCGCGTGGCTGGTGCACTCGCCGTCGCACCTCGCCGTGGTCGATACCGGGCACACCTTCCACGATCCCGCGCAGCCGGAGATCCGCTGGCACGCCACGACGCCGGACCTGCCGGCGATCGACCCGCGGAAGCGGCGGATCACCTGGGCCGACGGTTCCGTGTACGAGTACGACCCCAGCACCGAGGACCGGTGAACTCGGCGATTCCGGTCACGGCCGACGCTCCACAGTGGCACCCTGTTGCGCCATGGCGGAACCGCGGGAACGAGCGGTCCGGCGGACGGCGGCATCGCGGCTGCTCACCCCGTCGGGGCTCGGCCTCGCGCTGATCTGTTTCCTCTTCGGCTTCCTCGCGGTCTCCTGCGACACCCCCGGCGGCTACGGCCGCACCGGGCAGGGCGGCAGCACCACCTACACCGGGCTCGACCTCGCCGCCGGCACGCCGCCGACCATCGACCCCGGAAAGGTTCGCCCCGAGCTCGCCGAACGTGCCGACGACCTCGGCTGGCACCCCCTGCTGCTCCTCGCCGCGATCGCCATCGGCGTCGGCATGGTCGCGGGGGCGGGGCGGTTCCGCCTGCGCCCGCTCGTCGTCATCGCCGCGACCGCGGCCGCGCTCGTGCTGCTCGTCGCCGGTGAGCTGATCGCCCGCGCACGGCTCGTCGACCAGGTGGCCGCGCAGGTCCGCCGGCCGTTGCCGGCCGGCAAGGCGCCCGCCGACTACGTCACGGTGGGCAGCGGGTTCACCGGCGCGGTCGTGCTCACCACCGTGGTTCTCGCCTGCTACGCCGTCGCCTACCTCAGGCGAAAACGGAATCCGGGCACGTAACGCCTTTCACCAACTACACGATGTGATGGGTACCGGTTCACACGATGTGCCGTACTGGGGGCCCATCCATGCGTGTTCTGCTGTGCTCGCTCGTGCTCGCCTGCGCCGCGACGGTCGTGACCGCGCCGCTGCCGGCCGCGCAGACCAGGGCGGAGGCACCCGCGGTCACCGCCGAGACCGGGCCCAACGCGACGGTCGAGCCGGACGAGATGGCGGGCACCCCGGCGCCGCCCGCGGACCCGGCCGAGGTGGAGCGGCGCAAGCACCTGCCGGCCACGAAAGCCGCCCGGCCGCAGGTGTCCGGCTACTTCCGCGCGCCGGACGCCCTCTACGCGCTGCCCGTCGGGCGGCGGCCCTACGACACCCCGGACGTCACGCCGGTCGGCGGGTTCGGGCTCGTCGATGCGCAGGGCGTGCGCATGTTCAAGGTCAACGGGAAGCTGTACAACCACGTCGTCTTCCAGGGCTCCTACGCGCTGCAGAACCTCAACTCCTACCGGCTGACCGGGAACCAGGCCTACCTGAACATCGCGCTGGCCAACGCGCAGCGGCTCGCCGACCGGCACGTGGCGTCCGACGGCGCGTGGTACTTCCCGTACGACTTCGACTTCGCGCCCCTCAACGACACCGGCGAGATCCTGCGCGCGCCGTGGTACTCGGGCATGGCGCAGGGCCGGGTGCTGTCGGTATTCACCCGCATGTTCCAGGTGACCGGTGACGCGAAGTGGCGCACCGCGGCGGACGCGACGTTCGCCAGCATGGCTCAGGCGCCCAGCGGCCGCCTGCCGTACGGATCCTATGTGGACAGCAAGAAGCACCTGTGGCTCGAGGAGTACCCGCGCTACCCCGCGACCATGGGCGAGAACGTCCTCAACGGACACATCGTGGCGATCTGGGGACTGCTCGACTACTGGAGCATGACCCACAGCCTGCTCGCGCAGCAGCTGACGAAGGGCGCGATCGCGACCGTCAAGGCCACGGCGATGAACAACTTCCGCCGCGCCAACGGGTCCAGCCTGTACTCGCTGCGCCACCGCACCCTGGCCAACTCCTACCACCAGATGCACATCGAGCAGTTCCTGCAGCTGTGGCAGTACACGCACGACATCTTGTTCGTCACCACGGCGAACACCTACCGCGCCGACTACCCGAAGCCGGCCACCGCGGGCACGATGCGCGCCACGCCGCGCACGTCGACGATCTACCAGGTCAACTCCGCGATGCGGGTGGTGCGTTCGGCGCGGGTCCACTTCAGCCGGATCACCCACGCGCCGGCCGACCACCGCCAGCGCATCACCGGCGGACCGGTCGCGCTGCGGGTCTCCCGCGGCCCCTATGCCAACTGGTGGTTCCCCGAGGCGTACGGCACGACGTGGCTGCTCGGCGCCGCGGACACCCACGGCTACGCGCCCGACGTGCACGTGACGATCGCGCCGGGCACGTACTCCGCCTACCGGCTCAACGCGGCGGGCGTGATGTCCGGCCGCAAGACGGTCCACTTCCGCGCCCGGTCGAGCGCGCCGAGCGCGGTCAGCGGCACGGTTCTCGGCCGCTACTCGTACTACTTCACCAAGGGGACCTACGCGGGCTACTGGCTGCCGATGGTGCCGGGCATCGGGGTTTCAGCGTCCTGATCGCACAGCGGCCACGAGAGCGCGGTGCGCCTGCTCGTCGAGTGCATAGGGCGTGGCCAGGGTGAACCGGTCGACGACGTCGCCGAACCGGCGGGCGATCTCCGCGCCGGCGGCGGCCGGCTCGCCGGTGACCGCGAACGCGGCGAGGACGTCGTCGTCGATCAGGCCGGTCATGGTGTCCCAGTCACCGCGCCGGGACAGGCGTTGCAGCTCGGTGTGCAACTCCGCCCAGCCGTGGTGTTCGAGCACCGGGTGGTAGGCGGGCGTGGCGCCGTAGAACGCGACCTGCCTGCGCACGGCGGCGACCGCGGTCTCGTATGACCGCTCGTCGGCGCCGGTGGCGACGAGGCCGGGGTAGCAGATCGTGAAAGGCGTGCCCGCCGGCCGGTGCTCCGCGACCGCAGGCAGCGTCACCTCGCGCAGGTACCGCTCGGTGGTGAAGCTGTGCACCAGCAGGCCGTCGGCGACCTCGGCGGCGACGCGGGTCATCAGCGGCCCGACCGCGGCCAGCACCACCGGCGGCGGGCCGAACGGGTTGGGGTCGGGCCGGAACAGCGGCGGCAGCAGCGTGTGCGAGTAGTGCTCGCCGCGGAAGTACAGCCGCTCGCCACTCTGCCAGGCGGCCCAGATCGCCCGCAGTGCCTGCACGAACTCGCGCATCCGGGCGGCCGGGGCCGACCACGGCATGCTGAACCGCCTGGTCACGTGGGCCTGCACCTGCGAGCCGAGGCCGAGCACGAACCGGCCGCCGCTGCGTGCGTGCAGGTCGTTCGCGGTGGCCGCGAGCGTCATCGGGCTGCGCGCGAACGCGATCGCGACCGCCGTGCCGACGGTCAGGCCGGGCGCTTGCTCGGCGGCCAGCAGCAGCGGCAGGAACGGGTCGTGGGCGGTCTCGGTGGTCCACACGCCGTCCAGGCCGGCCTGCCGGGCGCGCGTGACCTGGGCGTCGACGCCGGCGAGGTCGCCACCGATGTTGCCGTCGACGAGCATGCGTCAGCTCCCGGTCTCGAGCGTGATCTCCACGCGGTGCTCGCCGGTCAGCGTGGCGGGAACCGTGTTTTCGTGGGGCTCGCCGTCGACCGCGAACGACGCGATCCTGGTGCCGGCCCCGGTGATCGTGACGTCGAGGGTGAGGTCGCGGTGGGCGAGGCCGGTCAGCCGCAGCGGGCCGAGGCCGGCGGGCACGACCGGCCGGAACGTGACGCCGTCGTCGTCGAACGTCGCACCGAAGAGTCCGTTGTGGACCAGCGCGAGGTAGCCGGCGGCGCTCCACAGCTGGCGCGCGGACCCGCCGGGCCGCCCGTCGCCGGGGCGGTAGTACTCGTGGAAGGTCTCGGCGCGCCCGGCGAGCGCGGTGAGGTGGTCGAGCTCGGCGGCGAAGACGTCGGTGAAGCCCCGGACGGCGGCCGCCCAGCCCCAGTAGCCCTGGACGAACGGCCACACCATGCCGTTGTGGTAGCGGTACTCGTCGCGCGGCAGCCACTGCGCCCACAGCGGGTAGCGGGGCCACAGGCAGGGCAGCCCGTGCGGTGTCGTGGCGGCGGTGCGCACGATCGCAGCAGCCTGCTCGTCGTCGGCGACGTGCCACAGCAGGGCGAGCGCCGTACCGAGCCCTTCGCCGCGGTCGGAAAGCCGGCCGTCGGCGTCCTCGTAGTAGGCGTAGCGACCGAGGTCCGGCTGCCAGAGCCGGTCGTTGATCGCCTGCTTCACCGCGTCCGCCCGCGCCGCGAACGGCTCCGGGTCGTCGCCGAGCACCGCCGCCGCGCGCGCGGCCAGCACGTAGGCGCGGTGGTAGAGCAGGTTGGTGCTGAGCGCCTTGGTCGCGCCGACCAACCGGGCGCGGAACGCGAAGCGCGGCGGGTAGGCGCTGTCGGACTCCATGAAGCTGGCGCAGCCGCGGAACAGGCCGCTGTCGGCGATCTCCCGCTCGGCGCGGGCGAGGCTCGCGCGGGTCACGTCGTGGCTCCAGCGCAGGAAGTCCCGGTCGCCGGTGGCGACGTAGCAGGCCCACGCGCCGACCGCGCCGACGACGGAGTCGGTCAGCCGGGGCCACCCGCCGAAGTGCGCGCAGCGGTCCTGCGCCCAGCCGGTGTCCGGCGCGCCCACGCCGCGCAGGGTCGCCAGGGAGACCGCCGGGTGCAACAGCCCGCACGCGAGGTCGACGGCGTACGCGGCGTCGCGCACCCAGACGTCGGGCCAGGAGGCGCCGGCGACGAACCTGCCGCCGCTGATGCCGGCCGCGACGTCCCGGACGGCCTTGGCGTAGGCCGCCTCGTGGTCCGTCCGGCCGCACTCGAACCCGGGGTGCTGCACCCCGGACACGGTAGTGGCGGGGTCAGCTGTCGTCCGGGCCGCGGCCGCCAGAGCAGCAACTCCACCCCGACGGCGACCACGGCCAGCACGATCGCCGGGCTGCGGCCCATCGTGGCGAAAACGCGGCAGGACCACCCGGCATGGCCCACCCGCTAGCGGGTCAGACCTGCTGGGGCGGGGCCTTGACCTCGACGAACGCCCGCAGGCCGGCGACGATGCCGTCCAGCGGCACGGGGTTCGTGGCACGCGTGGCCACCTCGTCGAGGATCTTGGCCGGCAGCTCGGGCATGCCGGTCAGACCGGTGGTGATCCACGCCGTGGTGCGGCTGGCGACCTTCGGCAGGCGGGACAGGCCCTCGGCGATGGCGGTCAGCTCCGCGCTCGCCATCGCGAGGTCCGAGCCGCCCTCGGCCGGCAGCGGGCGGGCGACCCGGTCCTCGGCGTGCTTGCGGTACACGACGCTCTTCGCCGCCGGCAGGGCCACCAGCGGCTCGGCGCACACCCCGCACGCCTCGTCGTGGCGGCCGAACGGGCCGCGCACGTTGAGGCTCGCCCGGTCGGCGCTCGTGCTCAGGAACCAGAACGCCCAGCAGCTCTGGCAGCAGAACACGTCGGTGACCGCACCCTGCCACTGACGTGCGGTGGCGGCCTCCTGCTCGGCGCGCAGCCCGGCCACCAGCAGCTCCCGGTCCGCGGCCTCCCGGCTCGCCAGGTCCGCCAGCTCGGCCACCTCCGCGCGCAGCGCCGCGTTCGTCTCCAGCAGCTCCTCGTTGGCGGCGGCCAGCTCGATGACCCGGGCGCGGAGGTGGTCCAGCTCGCTCGTGGCGCGGCCCAGCACCTTGCGGTGCTTCTCCCGCTGCCGGTTCTGCGCCTCCTCGGTGGCGTCCATCACCAGGTCGACCGCGGACTTGACCTCGCGGCGCACCGCGTCCCGGGCAGGCGGGAGCTCGAGCAGCCATGACCACACCCGCCCGTTCATAGGGGTCACCGTAGCGACCCGGCACATGATCCACTAGCCGGTGCCGCAACGACACCGGTCAAGACGACCGAAAGACCACTGTGGACAGTCCGGTCGCCGGGCCGATCGGCCGGGTGGCGGTATGCCAGAGCCCGGATGGCCGTTCCCGTTCCCACTTCGTTGCCCGATACCGATTCGTCTGTTTCGTTGGCAGATGACCAACAGGTCACACCCTGCGTTCAAGGAGTTCCGGCATGAGACGTCCGTCGAGCGGGCGGGCGAGACACCTCGCTCTTCCCGCACTCGTCGCCACCGCCATGGCGGCGTTGTCCGTCGCCGCCGCGGTGCCGGCGCAGGCCGCCACCGGCCAGATCCTGGGCGCCGACGCGCCCGGCACCATCGCGAACAGCTACGTCGTCGTCCTGAAGGACGGGGCCGCCCCCGCGGCGACCGCGGCCAAGTACGGCGCGCACGTCAAGCACACCTTCACCGCCGCGCTGCACGGCTACGCCGCGACGATGACCGAGGCCGCGGCGAAGAGGGCCGCCGCCGACCCGGCCGTCGCCTACGTCGAGCAGGACCGCGTGCTCACCGCGGTCGGCACCCAGCCGAACCCACCGTCCTGGGGCCTGGACCGCATCGACCAGCGTGACCTGCCGCTGGACTCCAGCTACACCTACCCGAACTCCGGCACCGGGGTAACCGCGTTCATCATCGACACCGGCATCCGGACCACGCACAGCGACTTCGGCGGCCGGGCCACGTGGGGCACCAACACGGCCGACTCGAACAACACCGACTGCAACGGCCACGGCACGCACGTGGCAGGCACGGTCGGCGGCGGCAGCTACGGCGTCGCCAAGGACGTGCACCTGGTGGCCGTGAAGGTGCTCGACTGCAACGGCTCCGGCACGCTCACCGGCGTCGCGGCCGGCATCGACTGGGTCACCCAGAACCACTCCGGCCCGGCCGTGGCGAACATGAGCCTCGGCGCGCAGGGTGCGAACCAGTCGCTCGAGGACGCGGTGCGCAACTCGGTCGCGTCGGGCGTCACCTACGCGATCGCGTCCGGCAACTCCAGCGCCGACGCGTGCAACTTCACCCCGGCCCGCACGCCGGAGGCGATCACGGTGAACGCGACCGACTCGACCGACGCCCGCGCGTCGTTCTCGAACTTCGGCACCTGCACCGACATCTTCGCGCCGGGCGTGAACATCACGTCGTCGTGGAACACCAACGACACCGCGACGAACACGATCAGCGGCGCGTCGATGGCCACCCCGCACGTGGCCGGCACCGCGGCGCTGTACCTGGGCGCCCACCCGTCCGCGACGCCCGCCGAGGTGCAGACCGCGCTGAAGGACTCCGCCTCGAAGGGCAACGTCTCGGGCGCGGGCTCCGGGTCGCCGAACAACCTGCTGTTCAACGGCGAGGGCGCCGACCCGGACCCGGAGGACCCGGGCGAGGAGCCGCCGCCTGGCGACTGCGACGGCATCCCGGCGTGGAGCGCGAGCCAGCTGTACTTCTTCGGCGACCAGGTCGGCTACAGCGGCCACGCGTGGATCCTGGCGACGTTCTTCTCGGTCGGCGAGGCCCCGGGCTCGAGCAGCTCGTGGTTCGACCTCGGCGCCTGCTGAGCACCTGATCGTCCATAGTGGACAACGCGGCCGCCGGGTGACCGGCGGCCGCGTCGTTCGTTGACCATGATGGCGGTGTGGTCGACGGGCGGAAGGGGCACGGCCTTGAGGTACGGGGATTTCGGCAGCAGCCTGCGTGACCTGCCACGACTGCGGTCGTCGCGGCGGCGCAGGGCATCCAGCTGGGACATCACGGGCGGTAACGACGACCGGCTCACGGTGCCGCCGGGCGCGGTGGACGTGCTGGCCGACATCGACGGGCCGGGCTCGATCAGCCACATCTGGTGCACGGTCGCCGCGGCCGGCGACGGCGACCATCCCGGCGACGACCCCGAGGCCGGCGAGATGCTGCGCAGGCTGCTGTTACGCATCACGTGGGACGGCCAGGAGCACCCCAGCGTGCTCGTGCCGCTCGGCGACTTCTTCGGCGTCGGGCACGGCCGCACGGCGAACTTCGCCTCCGCGCCGCTGCAGATGAGCCCGCAGGACGGACGCGGGTTCAACAGCTGGTTCCACATGCCGTTCGCCTCGCACGCGACGGTGGAGCTGGTGAGCGAGATGAGCCGGCTGCCGGTGCACTTCTACTACTACGTCGACTACGAGACGTTCGACCACCACGACGACGGCCTCGGCTACTTCCACGCCCGGTGGAACCGCCAGAACCCGACCGACGGCGAGGAACAGGGCACGCAGACCAACCTGGAGTACCTGGCCGAGGGCACGAACCTGACCGGCGACGGCAACTACGTCATCCTCGACGCGCACGGCCGCGGCCACTACGTCGGCTGCGTGCTGTCGGTGCGCAACCTCCGCGAGACCGACGAGTGGAACTGGTACGGCGAGGGCGACGACATGATCTTCATCGACGGCGAGCCGTTCCCGCCGTCGTTGCACGGCACCGGGACCGAGGACTACTTCGGCACCGCGTGGTGCCCGTCGCAGGCCTACCACGCGCCGTACCACGGAATCACGTTGCCGGGCGGGGAGAACTGGTCGGGCGAGATCTCCCTGTACCGCTTCCACATCGAGGATCCGGTCACCTTCGACCGTTCCATCCGCGTCACCATCGAGCACGGCCACGCGAACAAGCGATCGGACGACCTGTCCTCGGTGGCGTACTGGTACCAGACCCTGCCCCACGACCCGTTCGGCATCGCCCCGGTCGCGGACCGCCTGCCGCGTCCCTAGTGGACGCTCGCGGCCGACGATTGTTGAAGGTTGACCTACAGAGGTACGATCCGGTGAGCGGTCGACCCCGAGTCAGAAGTACCACCCGAGAACCCCACGGCACTGCCGTCGGAAGGGGTCATCGATGCTGCTCGCCGACTTCCAGCAGGACTACAGCCCCATCGCCGATTCGCTCGGGCTGTCCGCCATCTTCGCGATCCTGCCGCTGCTCGTGCTGTTCGTCCTGCTCGGTGTCGTCCGGATGAGAGCGTGGCTCGCGTCGGCGATCTCGGTCGTCGTCGCCATCGTGATCGCCGTCGCGGTCTACTCGATGCCGTTGCTGGACACGCTCGACTCGGGGCTGATGGGCGCCGCGTTCGGGTTCTTCCCGATCATGTGGATCGTCATCAACGCGATCTGGATCTACAACCTGACCGTGGACACCGGACATTTCGACGTGCTGCGGCGGTCGTTCGCGTCCATCAGCGACGACCAGCGCGTGCAGGCGATCATCATCGCGTTCTGCTTCGGCGCGCTGCTCGAGGCGCTCGCCGGTTTCGGCACGCCGGTCGCGATCAGCGCGGTCATGCTGATCGCACTGGGGTTCCGGCCGATCAAGGCGGCGACCATCGCGCTCGTGGCGAACACCGCGCCGGTGGCGTTCGGCGCGCTCGCGGTGCCGATCATCACGCTGTCCGGCGTGACCTCGCTGCCGGTCGACGACCTCGGCGCCATGGTCGGCAGGCAGACGCCGATCCTGGCCGTGTTCGTCCCCCTGGCGCTGGTGTTCATCGTGGACGGACGGCGCGGCCTGCGGCAGATGTGGCCGCCCGCACTGGTGTGCGGCGTCGTGTTCGGCATCTTCCAGTACCTGTCGTCGAACTTCTGGTCCGTCCCGCTCGCGGACATCGTCGCGGCACTGGCCTCCGCGCTCGCGGTGCTGGTCTTCACGCGCGTGTGGAAGGCGCCGGAGCCCTACACCGAAACGGTGGCCGACGAGGGCGACACGACCGACACGGCCGGGCCGCGGCCGGCCGACCGGGACACCGACGGTGCCGTGCGGACGAAGACCGAGCCGGAGCAGCGGGTGCCCGACACCCGGATGGAGGTTTTCCGCGCCTACGCGCCGTACCTCGTGATCATCGTGATCTTCTTTCTCGCGACCCGGATCCCGGCGATCACCGGCACGGCGCCGACGAAACCGGGCATGTCCGGCACCGGGCTGGAGTCGGTCACGCAGATCGTCAACTGGCCAGGGCTGAACATCCTCAACGAGGCCGGAAAGCCGGTCGCGACGACGTTCAAACTGAACTACCTGTCGGCCGCGGGCACGCTGCTGCTCGTCGCGGGCCTGCTGACGCTGCTGATCCTGCGGATCAGCCCGGGCCGCGCGCTGCGGGCCTACGGGCGCACCCTCGACCAGCTCAAGTTCGCGATCCTGACCGTGATGCTGGTGCTGGCGCTGGGTTTCATCCTCAACCAGTCCGGCCAGACCACCACGCTGGGCCTGTTCGTCGCGGGCGCGGGCGGCCTGTTCGCGTTCTTCTCGCCGCTGCTCGGCTGGCTCGGCGTGGCGGTCACCGGCTCGGACACGTCGTCGAACTCGCTGTTCGGCGTCCTGCAGATCACCGCGGCGCAGTCGGCGGGCCTGTCGCAGACGCTGATGGCGGCCGCGAACTCCTCCGGCGGCGTGCTCGGCAAGATGATCTCCCCGCAGAACCTGGCGATCGCCGCGGCCGCGGTGGGTATGCAGGGCAAGGAGGGCGACCTGTTCCGCCGGGTGTTCGCCTGGAGCATCGGGTTCGTGCTGTTCATGTGCGTGCTCGTGTACCTGCAGAGCACCCCGGTGCTGGACTGGATGGTGGTCGGCTCGTAGCGGTTTCCCGCTTGGGCAACAGAAACGGGGTGACCAGCAGCAGCACGCCGGCGACGGCGATGGCGGCGCGGGGGCCGGCGAGCGCGGCGAGCAGGCCCCACAGCGCGGTGAGGCCCGCGGTCGAGACCTTGCCGGTGACCGTCCACGCCGCGAGCACGCGGGCAACGCGGTCGGCCGGGAGTTGCTCGAGGCGGTAGGTGGCGGAGACCGGGTTGAACACGCCGGCGCAGGTGATCAGCCCGAGCTCCACCGCCATCACGAGCAGCAGCCCGCTCGGTCCTGAGTGGACGAATACGAGGCCGATGGGCCAACACGCCCGCAGCGTGCCCGCGGTGCGCAGGACCGTGCGCTGCCCGAACCGTGCGACGAGCGGCCGGGCCAGCCGGGCGCCGGCGAGCCCGCCCGCACACGGGACCGCGAAGGCGAGCCCGTACTGCCACGGTGTGAACCCGAGGTCGCCGAGCATGAGGAAGGCGAGCAGCGGTGCGGGCGCCATGATCAGCCCGTTGACGAGGATCGTGTTGGCGAACAGGCGGCGCAGTGACGGGTGGGCGAGCAGGTATCGCCAGCCCGCGATGACGTCGCGGCGCGGGGTGGCGGCGGGTTTCGGGTCGGGGCCGCCGATTGCGCGGATGCCCGCCGCGGAGAACAGGTAGCTGGCGGCGTTGGCGAGCACGGTCGTGACCGGCCCGAACAGCCCGATGGCCGCGCCGCCGAGCGGTGGCCCGAGCATGGTGGCCGTCCAGGTGGTGGACTCGAACCGCCCGTTGGCGACGAGCAGGTCTCTCGGCGCGACAAGCGTTTTGAGACAGGCGCCGGTGGCCGTCGTGAATGCGATGTCCGCCGCCGCGACGACGACCGACACCACCAGCAGCTGCGCGTAGCTGAGCAGGCCGAGCGCGAACGCGGCGGGCACGGTGAGCAGGGCCCCGAACCGGACGAGGTCCATCCCGATCATGACGGGGCGCTTGCGCCGGAACTCCACCCACGGCCCGAGCGGCACCGCGACCAGGGCGCCGGCCGCGAGCCCGGCCGCGGCGAGCACCGAGACCTGCGCGGCGCTCGCGTGCAGCACGAGGATGGCCACCAGGGCGAACGAGTCGAAGGCGAGCCAGGTGCCGAAGGTGCTGACCCCGTAGGCGGCCCACAGCCAGCCGAACCGCCGCCCCAGCCTGGCCACCCCGCGCCCCTTTCCGCCCGTGGCATCCAAGCCCGCCGGTCCGGGCCGGGCAACCAGCCACGCCGCCGGAGCCCCCTTCGATGCGGGCGGCGCGTCGCCGTGGCCTCCGGTCCGTTTGCGCGGTACCGCTGACCTGCTGATAATCGGCGCGGAGGCACGCGGGAGGCGGTAGGCGAGTGGCTGGGAGAACAACCGTCGGGGCGTATCTCGGCCTGGTCGTGCTGTACCTCGTCGTCGTCCAGGGGCTCGGGCTGCTGTTCACCCGCGGCATCGACACCACCTACGCCGCGCCGACGACGATCGACGCGATCTGGCGCTCGATCACGCTGCCGGTCGGGGCCGGGCTGGTCCTCGTCGTCGTGGCGATCGGCGTGCTGCGCCGGTGGCGGCCGGTCCTCGTCGACGACCGCCCGGTACGCGGCTGGGTGGCCGTCGTGCCGGCCGTGATGCTCGGCGCGGCCGTGCTGGCGACCAACTACGCGGGTCTGGCCGACCGTGGCCTCGGCTTCACCCTCCTGCTGCTGGTGAGCGCGCTGATCGTCGGCTGCGCCGAGGAGGGCCTGTTCCGCGGGATCGGCGTCGTGGCGTTGCGCGAACGCGGGCTCTCCGAGGCTCGGGTGGCGCTGTGGACGTCGGTGATCTTCGCGCTCGCGCACGCCAGCAACCTGATCACCGCCGGGCCGAAGGCGTTCATCCAGGTGCTTGTGACCGCGATCGCGGGGTACTTCCTGTACCTGGTCCGGCGGCGCACCGGGAGCCTCGTCGCGGCCGCGGTCGTGCACGGCCTGTGGGACTTCTCGCTCCTGTCCGCCGCGGTCGTGCCGGACCGGGCCTACGTCGGCCCGGTCGTCAACGTGCTCGCACTGGTCGTGCTGGCGATCGTCGTGCTCGTGCGCCGCCACCACATCGAACGAGACACATCGACGGAGGCGACATCGTGACCGACGAATTGGTCAAGCTGGCGGACGAGTTCTGGACGTGGCGCACGGTCGCCCAGCCGGACACGCGCGACGACCTGCCGCGGGTGGACCGGCCGGCCGGGTGGGTCCCCGACTGGTCCGCCGCCGCGATCGCCGACCGCAGGCGCGTCCTCGCCGACCTGACCCGGCGGCACGCCGCGCTCGACCTGTCCGGCGAACCGGTCGAGGTCCAGGTGGACGGGCGGCTGCTCGGCTCCGCGCTGGCCCGCGCGCACGGCGAGCTGGAGCTGGTGCGCGCCTGGCAACGGGACCCGGTCTGGTACCTCGACCAGAGCCTCGGCGCGGTGTACGTCGCGCTGCTCGCCCCGCCGCCGTTCGACGGCGAGCGCGCGGCGGCGGTGCTCGACCGGCTCGGCGCCGTGCCGGACGTGCTGGCCCAGGCGCGGGAGAACCTCGCGGACACCGCGGCCGAGCCGTTCGCCCGCTACACCGTCCGCCTGCTGTCCGAAGTAGACGGATCGGTCGAGGAGGCGATGGACGCGCTGCGCCCGCTGCTGCCGCAGCCGTACGGCAACCGGCTGGCGGACGTGGCGAAGGCCGCGGCGGCGGCCGTCACCGGGTACCGGGACTGGCTGGCCGCGCGCCTGCCGTCCTGGGGTGACGCCGAGCCGGTCGGCGCGGACGCATTGGGCCATCTGTTGCACCGGGCGGCGCTGCTCCCCCACTCCGCCGGGCGGCTGCGAGAGATGGGCAGGCAGGAGTGGGACCGCGCGGTCGGCTTCGAGTCGGTCCTGCGGGCCCGCCACCACGACGCGTCACCGCACGAGCCGCCCCGCGACGTCGCCGACCTGATCGCGCGGCAGCAGGCGTGCGAGTACGGCGTGCGCGGTTTCTGTGTCTACAAGAGCCTGCTGAGCCAGCCGGACACGTTGCGGCACTACCGGTTCGCCGCGCGGCCGGGGTACCTCGCGCCGCTGTCCTGGCTCGGTGTGTGCGACGACCTGACCTCGCAGGCGCGGGCGGGCGAGGACGCCACCCGCTGGGTGCCCCTGCCCCAGGCGGACCTGCCGTACTTCGACGCGGCCGCCGTCCTCGACCCGCGCACCGCGATCGCGCACGAGGGCGTGCACGCCCAGCAACTCGCGCTCGGCTGGGCGCACGCCAACCCGGCGCGGCGGCACTTCTACGACTCGGTCCCGAACGAGGGCATCGCGTTCTACCACGAGGAGCTGATGCTGCAGGCCGGGCTGTTCGACGACGCCCCGGCCAGCGCGGTGTTCATCGCGAACGCGATGCGGCTGCGGGCATTGCGGGTCGAGGTCGACATCGCGCTCGCCGTCGGCGACCTCACGATCGAGCAGGCGGCCGACCGGCTCGCCCAGACCGTGCCGGTGGACCGGCAGACGGCGTGGGAGGAGGCGGTGTTCTTCGCCGGCAACCCCGGCCAGGGGCTGAGCTACACCACCGGCAAGCTCCAGATCCTCGACCTGCTCGCCACCGCCACCCGCGTGCAGGGCGAGGAGTTCGACCTGCGCGCGTTCCACGACCGGCTGTGGCGGGAGGGCAACGTGCCCATCGCCCTGCAACGCTGGGAACTGCTCGGCCTGCGCGACCAGCTCGACGAGGCCGACCGGCTCAGCCGAACGTGAACGAGTAGGCCCGCACGCCGCGGGACACGGTCACCGTGATCACCCCGGCGGTGATGTCCGGTGTGGACAGCAGCCGGTAGGAGTTCGGGGTGCCGGTGACGCGGATCGTCCGCACCTTGTTCATGCCGTCCATATAGGACACCGTGCCGCTGCCGGCGAGAACCATGCGGACCTCCTTGGCGCGGTAGATGAGCCGCGCCTCAGCCGTCGCGCCGGCCGGCGTGATGTCCTGCGGGCTCAGCGTCCAGGTGCCGTCGAGGGTGAACGTGTCGGAGTCCTGGCGCTGCGGGAAGGTGTAGGACCGGGTGCCCGCCGTGTAGGTCTGCGTGCCGGCGAAGTTCACGCGCTTGGTGGCGCCGAGGTAGGTCTCGCGGGTGATCTGCTCGACGTCCGGGGTGTCGTCGGCCGTCGCGGTCCGTCCCGGCAGGCGGGTTCGCGGGTCGGCGTCGGCGAGCAGCCGGCGGATGAGTTTCTCGGTGACGTCGTAGTCGCCCTCGCCGAACTTGATGTGCCGCACCGTGCCCTGCGCGTCGATCAGGTAGTGCGCGGGCCAGTAGCGGTTGCGGTAGTTCGTCCACGTCGCCAGCGAGTTGTCCAGCGCGACCGGGTAGCGGATACCGAACTTCTCCGCCGCCGACTCGACGTTGCGGGGCTCCTTCTCGAACGCGTACTCCGGCGCGTGCACCCCGATCACCCGCAACGCGGCATCCCGATACGCCTTGTCCCACGCGACCACATGCGGGATCGAGCGCTGACAGTTGATGCACGAATAGGCCCAGAAATCGACCAGCACCACCTTGCCGCGCAACGACCCCAGATCGACCGACCCGTTGCCGGGCGTGTTGAACCACCGCTGGATGCCCCTGATGTCCGGCGCCGTCCCACACGACTCCAGCTCGGTCACACCCGCATGACACCTGCCCAGATCCTTGTTCTGCTCGTTGACCAGCCCACCCAGATCCAACGCCTCCCTCACCTGCTCCGAGTCGTTGATCCTGTCCTGCAAACCACCGGTGTAATCCGGCACCGCACGCTGCAACAGCTGCGGCAGGTTGAACACCAACCCCGCCGCCAACGCCAGCATCACGACACCCGCCGTGACCCGAATACCGCGCTGCCGCTTCCGGAACGCCCGCACCCGCTCGGCCACCCGCCGCCCCGCCAACGCGAACACCAGCAACGGAATCGCCGCCCCGAAGGCGAAAGTGACGGTGAGGACCGCGGTGTCCACCCCGATCTGCCCGGTCGACCCGGCCACCGTGATCGCCGCCAGCACCGGCCCCGCACACGGCACATACACCGCACCCAACGCCAAACCCAGCGCGAACCCACCACGATTCGCATCCGGACTGCGCTGCGGAATCCACGAGAACGGCTTCTCCAGCAAATGCTCGAAACGCGGCACGATCAACCCCACACCGATCAACCCCAGCACCACCAGCCCCGCCCACCGCAACACATCCTGCGGCAACCCCAACACCGACAACAACAACGAACCGAACAACGTCACCAGCGTGAAGCTCACCACCAACCCGGCGATCACCAGATACGGCCGGGCCCGCGACG
>Ga0164241_10000796_pt1 | contig 47407 bp, 40 predicted proteins | sample OricomyardsoilBY_FD_108780 | JGI IMG/M metagenome (GOLD analysis project Ga0164241, IMG submission 108780) | Backyard soil microbial communities from Emeryville, California, USA - Original compost - Back yard soil (BY) | ecosystem: Environmental > Terrestrial > Soil > Unclassified | place: USA... | reverse complement strand
TCGCTGGCGCGGTAGATTTCCTTCGCGATGGTGCGCACCTTGTCGACCAGCGGCACCTCGTCCGCGTACAGCGGCTTGTAGGCCGCCTTGCCGCTCTCGGCGACCGCAACCACTTCCTTCGCCAGCTCGATGGTGCCCTTGCTGCCGTCGGCCCAGTGCGTACAGCGGATGGCCTTCGCGCCCACGCCGGCGCACAGCTTCTGGATCAGCGCGTGCTCGGCATCGGTGTCGGTGATGAAGCCGTTGATCGCGACCACCGCGGGCACGCCGAACTTGGCGACGTTCTGCAGGTGACGCTCGAGATTGGCGAAGCCCTTCTGCAATGCTTCCAGGTTTTCCTGGCCGAGCTGATCCTTGGCCACGCCGCCGTGCATCTTCAGCGCGCGCACCGTGGCGACGATGACCACCGCATCGGGCTTGAGCCCGGCCTTGCGGCATTTGATGTCGAGGAACTTCTCGGCGCCCAGATCCGCGCCGAAGCCGGCCTCGGTCACTGTGTAGTCGGCCAGGCGCAATGCCGTCTGCGTGGCCATCACGGTGTTGCAGCCATGCGCGATGTTGGCAAACGGGCCGCCATGGACGAACGCGGGGTTTCCCTCCAGCGTCTGCACCAGGTTCGGGCTGAGCGCATCCTTCAGCAGCACGGTCATCGCGCCGTCGGCCGACAGATCGCGTGCATAGATCGGCTTCTTGTCGCGCGTGCGGGCAACAATGATGTTGCCGAGCCGGCGAGCCAGGTCATCCAGGCTGGTCGCCAGGCAGAAGATGGCCATGACTTCGGAGGCCACCACGATGTCGAAACCATCCTCGCGCGGATAGCCATTGCCCGGGCCGCCCAGGGAATTGGTGATCTGGCGCAGCGCGCGATCATTCATGTCCACCACGCGCTTCCAGGTCACGCGGCGCACATCGATGCCCAGCTCGTTGCCCCAGTACACATGGTTGTCCACCATCGCGGCCAGCAGGTTGTTGGCCGCGGCGATGGCGTGGAAGTCGCCGGTGAAATGCAGGTTGATGTCTTCCATCGGCACGACCTGCGCATAGCCGCCACCGGCCGCGCCACCCTTCATGCCAAAGCAGGGCCCCAGCGAGGGCTCGCGCAGGCAGATCACCGCCTTCTTGCCGATGGCATTGAGCCCGTCACCGAGGCCGACCGTCGTGGTGGTCTTGCCTTCGCCCGCCGGTGTGGGATTGATTGCCGTGACCAGCACCAGCTTGCCCGGTTTGCGCTTGCCGATTTCCCTGACTGCGTCCAGCGAGAGCTTGGCCTTGTACGGGCCGTACTGCAGCAACTGATCCTTCGGCAGGCCGATCTTCGCCGCCACCTGCTCGATGGGCTGCATCTTTGCCTGGCGTGCGATCTCGATATCACTCAGGGGCATGGCAGAAACCTTGTCTGTTTGGTGTTGTGGATCACCCGGACGGGGCGAGCGCGCAATGATGTCCGAAAGGTCCCGCTGGCGCCAGTTTTGCGGCAAACTTGGCGCCCTTTTCGGGGGTTCATGCCGGTGGCAGAGCATGCCCCCGGCAGCATTTCATCTATCATTCATGCCAACGACCGGACGGATGCATGGGCCGAATATTTGAAGTTCGCAAGCACACGATGTTCGCGCGCTGGAATCGCATGGCGAAACAGTTCGCGAAGATCGGCAAGGACATCACCATTGCGGTGAAGTCCGGCGGCGCGGACCCTGCCGGCAATCCGGCCTTGCGACGTGTCATCCAGAACGCGCGTTCGATCAACATGCCCAAGGACAAGATCGACGCCGCGATCAAGCGCGCAGCCGGGCGCGATGCCACCAACTACAGCGAAGTGATCTACGAAGGCTACGCGCCGCATGGCGTGGCCGTGCTGGTGGAAACCGCCACCGACAACCCCACGCGCACCGTTGCCAACGTGCGCAGCATCTTTGCGCATAACGCCGGAAACCTGGCCAGCAATGGCAGTGTCGCGTTCATGTTTCGCAAGCTGGGCGTATTCAGGCTCGGCCCGGCGGGCATCGATCAGGACGATCTGGAGCTGTACCTGATGGATCACGGACTGGATGAAATGGGCGAAGGCACTGGCGAGAAGGGCGAGCCGCAGATCGTGATCCGCTGTGCATTCGATGATTTCGGGCATGTGCAGAAGGCACTGGAGGAGCGCGGCATCACGCCGCTGTCCGCGACGCATGAATACCTGTGCAGCACCCCGACCACGCTCCCCGAAGACCAGGCAACCGAAGTCATGACTTTGCTCGACAAACTCGAACAGGATGATGACGTGCAGAACGTCTACCACACGCTGGCTTGAAGACTGTTCGTAGACCGGAAATCCCGACTGCGCCGCGGGCAGCATGACAGTTAGAATCACGCGCCGACCACATGACGGAACAAAGGGACTTGGAGGCATGAAGAAACTCTCGATCCAGCTGTTGATCAGCACCTGCGTGGCCGGCACGCTCAGCGCAGCGGCGGTTGCAGCGGACAACGACACTGTGCTCGGTACGGTTGAGGTCAGCGCCACGCGCCTGCGCAGCGTACCGGACCTGGATGTCCCCGCGTCGATCGTGACGGTGCATGCGGACCCGGACAGCAATCGCAACCAGGCGAATGTAACGGAACTGCTTGGTGGCTTGCCCGGCGTCCTCGCACTGGACCGCCAGAACTACGCACAGGACACGCAGCTTTCGATTCGGGGCAACGGCAGCCGCGCCACCTTCGGCGTCCGCGGCCTGCGGTTGTATATCGACGGCATACCCGCCGCGATGCCGGATGGCCAGGGCCAGCTGTCGCATCTCAATGTGATGAGCGCGGATACCGTGCAGGTACTGCGCGGACCCTTCTCGGCGCTTTACGGGAACTCCTCCGGCGGCGTGGTGCAGATGTGGAGCAGCCCCGGCACTCCGGATTCGTCAGCGCGCTTGCGCGCAACCTACGGCAGCTTCGGGACCAGGAGCCTTGGCGCCCAGGGTCTCGGCACCGCCGGACCGGCCGACTTCGATGTGACCGTGTCGCGCTTCGAGACCGACGGCTATCGTGATCACTCGGCAGCGCGACGGGACTCCGCCAACCTGCGCGTGGGTGTGGATGTGGGGACCGGACGCTCGCTGACGCTCATCGCGAACTACCTGGACATCCCCGAGGCACAGGACACCCTGGGGCTCACGCCTGCCGACTGGCGCACGGATCCAGGGCAGGCAGCCAGCGTCGCCGAGACGTTCGACACCCGCAAATCGGTGGAGCAGCTGCAGGGCGGCGCCATATTCGAACAGCGGGTGGGCGTCGGCACGCTGCGCGCCATGGCCTACACGGGCAACCGCAAGGTCACGCAGTACCTGGCCATTCCCCCAACGGCGCAGAACAGCCCTACCCACGCCGGCGGAGTCATCGATCTGGACGGCGACTACTCGGGGGGTGATGTGCGCTGGTCGTGGACAGGCGAGCTGGCTGGACGTCAGCTGGAAGTAACGCTGGGCGGCAATTACGACATGCAGGATCAGCTGCGCCGCGGCTACGAGAACTACACTGGCCCGGCGGACAACAGCTGCTCGGGAGCGACCACTTGCGGTGTGCGCGGCGATTTGCGCCGCGACGAAAACGACAAGGTCCACAACTTCGATCAGTTCGCCCAGGCCTGGTGGCAGTTCGCCAACCGCTGGTCCGTGCTGGCCGGCGTGCGGCACAGCAGGTTGAAGTTCCGCACTGTCGACCGCTATGTGGTCGGTACCAATCAGGATGACAGTGACAGCAAGGGGTATGGCGACACCACTGTCGTTGCCGGGGTGATGTTCCGCCCCATTGAAACGCTGCGCCTGTACGCCTCCACCGGCGACGGCTTCGAAACCCCCACCTTCAACGAGCTGTCCTATCGCGCCGACGGCCAGCCCGGCTTTGCGTTCAACCTGGTGCCAGAGCAGAGCCATAACTACGAGCTGGGCGCCAAGTGGCGGACTGCCGGAGGCATCGAGGTGGATGCCGCACTGTTCCAGACCGACACCCGCAACGAGCTCGTGGTGGTGCGCAATGCCGGCGGGCGCAGCAGCTACGGCAACGTGGACACGCAGCGGCAGGGCCTGGAGACCTCGCTGCTGGTGCCGTTCGCTGCAGACTGGCAACTGCAGGTCGATTACACGCTGGTGGACGCACAATTCCGCGACGATTTCATGATCTGTTCCGGCACCCCCTGCACCGCGCCCAATACGCTGGTTCCCGCCGGTTCGCGTCTTCCGGGCGTGCCGCGCCACCAGGGCCAGATGCGGCTTGCATGGACACCCGGAGACTGGAGTGCGGCGGTAGAGCTGACCGGCAGCAGCCCCATAGTGGTCAGCGACACCGCCGCGGACAATGCGCCGGGCTATGGAGTCTGGAACGCTGATGTTGGCTACGCCTGGCGCCTGGCCGACAGCAAGCTGCGCACTTTCGTCCGGGTCGAAAATCTTTTCGACAAGAAGTACGTCGGTTCAGTGATCGTCAACGATGGCAACGGCCGTTACTTCGAATCGGGGCCGGAGCGCAGTTTCATGGCCGGCGTGCAATGGCGCTGGCGCTGATCAGAAGCTGCCGGCCGCTCCCCAGCTGACCAGCAGTTCGTTCGTATCGGGTCCGTAAGAGCCGGGCGGCAGCCCGGCCGTGACCGGTTCATTGCTGCCGGTGGCCACCGGCAGCAATACGCGCTCGGCGCCGCGCACTTCAAGCACCTCGAAGCGACGCGGCGACATGCGGAATGCAATGCGCATGGGCCAGCCGCGCTCGTCATTGGGACGCAGCGTGACCCGGCCGGTGCCGGCCACGCTGGTCAGATCGACGATGAGCGTGTTGCGCTCCCAGTACTGCAGCACCACGGGCGGTGCGCCCTGCCCCGGCAATTCCACCACCAGTTCGGCCACCGGTTGCGGGGCCGCGGCGCCATGGCCACCGAATGGCCAGTGCGCGCGAAGCGAGGCACAACCGGACAGCAACAGGGTGGCTGCAATGGCTGCGCAGGCGGCACGATTGCGGTGTTGCGGCTTCAACGATCGATTCCAGGCCCTACAATGGCTGCCATCATGCTCCCGCCCTTCGATTTCAAACAGTGGATCCAGTCACACCGCGAACTGCTGAAACCTCCGGTGGGCAACAAGCTGCTGTTTCCGATGGATGACTTCGTGATCATGGTTGTCGGCGGGCCCAATGCGCGCAGCGACTTCCACGTGGACCCCGGCCAGGAGTTCTTCTACCAGGTCGAGGGCGACATGGTGCTGAAGACCGTGCAGCAGGGTCGCGTGGTGGACATCCCCATTCGCCAGGGCGAGATGTTCCTGCTGCCCGCCAACCTGCCGCATTCACCGCAGCGCTTCCCTGATACGGTCGGCCTGGTCATCGAGCGACGCCGCCATGCCGGCGAACTGGACGGCCTGCAGTGGTACTGCGCGAACTGCAACCACAAGCTGTACGAGGAGTTCTTCCAGCTCACCAACATCGAGACCCAGTTCCCGCCGGTATTCCAGCGCTACTACGACAGTGACGAGCACCGCACCTGCCGCCAGTGTGGAACGGTCGCACCGGTGCCGGAATCGCGCCGCAAGCGTGGTTGAGGTGGGCGCAGTGGACTTCGCGGCGGCGATCTCACTGGCGCAGAACCTGGACTTCGATGCGGCACATCCCACGCACTTCGGCGCACCCCCGGCACGCAGCGAGGCATTCCACACCGGTTCATTCGAGGGCGATGTGGCGCGTGGTGCCAGCTGCAATTGCCGCAGCATCTGGCTGATCCCTCATTGCAACGGCACGCACACCGAGAGCGCCTGCCATCTCACGGTCGAACAGCGCCCGCTGCATGAATGGCTGCCAATCGCGCCGCTTCCCGCGTTGTTGCTGACGGCGCGCCCCGAGCCGGCCGCCGGCAGTGGCGAGGATTCCCTGCCTCCAACACGAGAAGGCGACCGGCTCATCACGCGTGCTGCTGTGCTGGCGGCCTGGCAACAGCATGCGGCGGCGGCGCCTTGTGCGTTGTTGCTGCGTACCGGCACCGACTGGCGTGATGCGGCACCACCGTTCCTGTCGCGCCAGCTGGCCGCCCTGCTGGTGGCGCGCGGCATCGAGCATCTGGTCACGGACCTGCCTTCGGTGGACCGCATCGCGGACGAAGGCCGGCTCACTGCGCATCGCATCTTCTTCGGGCTCCCACCGGGCAGCACGCGGCTCGCCGACGCGCAGCGTCCGGGTGCAACGATCACGGAGCTGGCCAGTTTTCCGGCAGCGCTCGCCGATGGCCCCTGTGCCGTGCAGATCCAGATTCCCGCGTGGAGCGGCGATGCAGTGCCAAGCCGGCCGCTGTACCTGCCGGTGGCCGGCTCATGACGCGCCTCATCGAACGTGCGAGGGCGCTCGATGCGCAGGACTCCCTGGCATCGCTGCGTGACCGCTTCGCACTGCCGGCAGGCAAGGATGGCCAGCCACTGCTCTATCTGTGTGGCCACTCGCTGGGCGCCGCGCCACGCGACGCGCGCCGCCGCGTGGAGGAGGAGCTGGACGATTGGGAACAGCTGGGCGTCAACGGGCATCACGCCGGCCGGCGCCCCTGGATCGACTATGCAGAGCTGCTGACGAAGCCACTGGCCCGGCTGGTGGGCGCGCTCGAACCCGAAGTGGTGGCGATGAACTCGCTGACCGTGAATCTGCACCTGCTGCTGGCCAGCTTCTATCGCCCGCAGGGACGCCGACGGCTCATCGTGATGGAAGCCGGTGCGTTTCCGTCTGATCGCCATGCCGTGGTCGGGCAGTTGCAATGGCATGGCCTGGACCCGGCCGATGCGTTGATCGAGATGGCGCCAGCTGCCGGCACAGACCTGCTGGATGTGGAGCAGCTGGAACAGTTCCTCGCCCGGCGCGGTGATGAGGTGGCACTCGTGTTGTGGCCGGGCGTGCAGTACCTCACCGGCCAGGCCTTTGACCTGGCCCGGGTCGCGCGCGCAGCCCGCGCCTGCGGTGCTGTTTGCGGCTTTGACCTCGCGCATGCCATCGGCAACATCCCGCTGTCCCTGCATGACAGCGGCGCGGACTTCGCGGTGTGGTGCAGCTACAAGTATCTGAACGGCGGACCCGGCGCGATTGGCGGTGCCTTCGTGCATGAGCGCCATGCGCAGGCAAAGCTGCCAAGGCTGGCCGGCTGGTGGGGTCATGAAGCCGCCACACGCTTTCGCATGGGGCCGGAATTCCATCCGTCCCCGGGCGCCGCCGGCTGGCAGGTCAGCAATCCGCCCATCCTGTCCACCGCACCCTTGCTGGCTTCACTGGCGTTGTTCGAAGCGGCCGGCATCAGCGCGCTGCGCGCCAAGTCGCTGGCGATGCATGCGCTGTTGCTGGAGGAACTCGACACGCATCATGCGTCGCGACTGCAGTGCGTGACGCCGCGCGATCCGGCACAGCATGGCTGCCAGCTTTCGCTGCGCGTGCGCGGCGGCCGCGCGACTGGACGTGCATTGTTCGAGCAGCTGGAAGCAAATGGCGTGGTGCTTGACTGGCGCGAGCCGGACATCCTGCGCATCGCGCCGGTGCCGCTGTACAACCGCTTTGTGGACATCGCACTGTTGCTGCAAAAGCTGGAGCAGTTGTCCGCGTGAGCCGCGCGCCGGATCTCGCCATCATTGGCGCGGGCCCCGCCGGCACATTGCTGGCGCTGCTGGCAGCGCGTCGCGGCCAGCAGGTAGCACTGTACGAGCGGCGCGGGGATCCACGGACCACCACACCTGAAGCGGGGCGCTCGATCAACCTGGCGCTGGCCGCGCGCGGCATGAACGCACTCGGTGCGGCGGGCATGCGCACCACGCTTGCGCCGCTGCTCGTGCCCATGCCCGGGCGCCAGTTGCATCGGGCCGATGGCAGCGAGGCGTTCAACCCGTATGGCCAGCCCGGGGAGACCAACTATTCGATCTCGCGCGTGGACCTGACGCGCGAACTGGTTGCAGCGGCCGGACGGGAAGCACGCATCGCGTTGCACTTCGGGCAGCGCTGCATCGGGCTCAGTGCACAAGGCACGCCGTTGATGCAGGACGATGCCGGCGGCCAGCACGAACTTGCGGCCGCACGTGTCGTCGCGGCAGACGGCGCCGGATCGGCAGTGCGCAAGGCACTGGCTCAGCGCGGGCAGGTAGCGGCCAGCAACAATCTGCTCGACCACGATTACAAGGAACTGGGCATTCCTGCATCGAACGGTGCCAGCCGGCTTGCCGTACGCGAGGCACTGCATATCTGGCCGCGCCACGGCTTCATGCTGATCGCGCTGCCCAATGCCGATTGCAGCTTCACCGCCACGCTGTTTCTGCCGCGTGAAGGTCCGGTCAGTTTCGCGGCGCTGGCACCCGCGGGTGCCGCGCGCGCCTTCTTTGAACGCGAGTTCCCCGATGCGCTGGCGCTCATGCCGGACTTCGACCGCGAGTTCGCTGCGCACCGCCAGGGCATCCTGGGCACCGTGCATTGCGCGCCGTGGAATGTGGACGAACGGCTGCTGCTGATCGGCGATGCCGCGCATGCCATCGTGCCCTTTCATGGGCAGGGCATGAACTGCGCGCTGGAAGACTGTGTGCTGCTGGATGCCCTGCTGGCGGACGGCGAGAGCGCGCCCTTCGCGCGTTTCAGCGCCGCGCGCCGCACCGACACCGACGCCATCGCAACGATGTCGCTGGAGAACTACGCCGAGATGCGCGACGCGGTGCTCGATGCGCGCTTCCAGATACAACAGGCGCTGTCACGCGAGCTGGAACTGCGGCATCCGCATCGATTCATTCCGCGCTACGCGATGGTGATGTTCCATGCGGAACTGCCGTACCGCGTGGCGCTCGAACGTGGCCGCATACAGCAGCAGATCCTGGATGAGCTGACAGCAGGCGATGCGCCGCCTGACCTTGCGCTCGCGGATCGACTGATTGCCGAGCGCCTGCCGCCGCTGCAAACCGGCTAGGGGTTCACCAGCACCGCGGGCGGACGCCCGCTGACCGGGTTCACGTAGTGGAACCCCACTTCAACGATGTCCGGAAATGCGTACTGCCGCGCGCGGATCTGCCGGTCTGGCGGAAAATCCTTTGCGTAGCTGTTGCCGGGGCGCATGCCACCCAGGCCTTCAGTCAGGCCGCCGCCCGGCACATCGCGACCGGCCGGTGCTGCGGCGGGCACGGTGGGCGCGGCTCGCGGGGCGGAGGCTGCAGGTCTTGCAGGTGCAGGCGCCGGTGCAGGCGCATCACCCTGCGATTTCAGTCTGGTCACGCCGCCCACGCGCGCCCAGCCATTGCGGTACGAGGCATTGAAGAGGTGGTGCAGGTCCTGCGTGCCCAGCTTCCACTCGCCGTCCTCGAATACCGCCGTCTCCTCGTAGATGCCGCCGATCCACGACCCACTGCTGCCATTGGCCGCGCCACCGTCCTGGAACAGGCGGAGCCGTTGCTTCGCGCTCATTCCGTCGGCCGAGACGGTTGTCACCGGCTGCGTCAACTGATGAATGGTGAAGGTGGTCGGCGAGCGACCGCCGTTGGGACCACGCAGCTTCAGCGCCTTGCGGATGCGCTCGCGTCCGACATAGACGCCCACGCCCGTGAGCTCCTTGGCGCCGACCGTGGCCGAATAGGCGTCTGCCATCCCGTCCCAGTCGGATTCATCGATCGTGTAGCCGTAGTTGCTGTTGAGGTTCTCGACGGCATCCACCGCAATCACGCGCTGCAGGCCCAGGGCCAGCGCCGCCAGATCCGGCGCCGCCTTGACCGCTGCGGCCGACACGGCATCAGGCCCGCTGCGGAAGACCCAGCCATGCGGAGGCGATTCATCCTGCGGCGCAGGGAAGCGCAGCGCCATGGGCAGCGCACCGGCCTTCGGTCTCCAGTCCCGCGCCCAGCCCAGGTCGAAATCGCTGTGCAACGTGGGCTGGTAGCGCACTTCCTGCAGCTTCCAGATGCCGCCTTCCTTCACGAAGCGGTTCTGAAACTCGCCCAGCTCCCAGGCCGCGAAGTCGCCCATCTTGCCCAGCTGCGCCAGTTGCGTGGTGCGCGCCGTGGCGGTGCGACCATCGGCCTGCACGGTCACGACCGTTCCGGTCAGGATGTGATCGAACAACTCGCCACGCTGCAGCGGCGGCACTCCGAACTGCTTCACCAGCTGCGCCTTGATGGCCCGTGCACCGGTTGCCAGCGCGGCATCGCCGAACTTCATCGTGCCATTGGCCGCGAACAGGTCGGCCACATCGTCATACAGCTTGCGATCCAGGTAGTAGCCGAAGGCATGCTGCAGGTTCTGCACATCGCTCTCGTCCTGCAGTCGCGCAATGCGCGCTGCCGCCTGGGCCCGGCGCGCGGCATCGACAGCCGCGCAATCAACGGACGTGATTGCCGCGCCATTCACCTCTGCACAGCGATGCTGGGGCGCCACTGCAAGGTGGGCAGGCACCGACGCCCCGACATGCATGGCCTCGTAGTGATACGGAATGTTCCAGCTGGCCGGCGCCTGATGGCCCTGGGTGTCGTAGTCGCCCGCGTACTGCATGAAGTAGCGCATGCGGCTGATGCGCCACACGCCGTTTTCGCGGCGGTACTCGCTTTCGTATACGCCGCCGCCGGAGGACGCCGACTTGCCGTACTGCCCCGCCATCCAGAACTCATGCCAGGTGGCCAGCACGGTGCCGCCGTCGGCGCTGACATTGACGATGGGCTGCAGCTGCAGATGCGCGTTCAGCTGTCCCGACGCGAGGCCGGGTGCATTGCGTCCGGCACGCTGCATGAACAGCCGGCCGATGGCCGCCGGACCCTGGGCCTTGCCATCGGGAAACTCGACGCTGGCGCCGGCACTGAACAACGCCGCCGCATCATTCCACCGGCCTGCCTGCAGGTAATGACCGTAGGCATTCTGCAGGCGCTTGGCTGCCCGCACCGCCTCGGCAGCATCAAGGCGCGCCTCGATGGAATCGATGGACTCGGCTGCGGCCATGGCCGCAGCCGGAAGCGCAAGCAACATCACTGCAAGCAAGGTACGGCAACGCATGTTTCCCCCGATAGGCTGGCGAGCACTTACCATGGAGGCCGCCAGCAGGCATCTTTGACTCGGGGGCAAGCATGCATGGATAGCATCGACAAGACCAGCGCAGGCCACCCGGCGCGATGACCCTGGCTATCACATGAACCTTCTGGCTGCTGCCATCGGCGGCGTTCTGGGTGCGCTCCTTGGCGCCGCGTCCGCCCATTCACTGGCGGTCTTCGGGCTGCTTGCCGGAGCCGGGGCCGGATTCCTGCTGATGCGCGTGCGTGATCTCGCGGTGCAGGTCCAGGAACTGCGACGGGAGCTGGGTCGACTGCGGCACGATGCGCCGGCAACACGGCCGGCACCGCCAACCCCGGTGTCCGCACCGTCCCCATCCCCAGCGGCATGGCAGCCCGCTGTCGCACCAGACACCGTGCGCCATCCCCTCGCTGCAGCAACGGTCGACAGCCGGCAGCCATCCGCTGCGAGCACCGCGCGTGCCACGAACACCGAGGTGGAGTGGGCCGAACGCGCAGTGCGCGCGGTCAAGCGCTGGTTCACCGAAGGCAACGTGCCGGTAAAGGTTGGCATGCTGGTGCTGTTTGCCGGAGTCGGTGCGCTGCTCCGATATGCCCAGCGGCAGGGGTGGCTCACTCTGCCCATCGGCACGCGACTGATCGGGCTCGCGATCATCGCGCTGGCGGCGCTCTGGTTCGGCTGGCGTGAACGGGTTCGACGGCGCGCCTTCGGATTGACGCTGCAGGGCGGTGCCATCGGCATTCTCGTCATGACGGTGTTCGGTGCGTTCCGGCTCTACCACCTGCTGCCGGCTTCCGTCTCGTTCGCGTTGTTGCTGGTGCTGGTCGCCGCAACCTGCGCGCTGGCCGTCTCACAGGATTCCATCGCACTGGCCGTGCTCGCCCTTCTCGCCGGTTTCGCGGCACCGATCCTGTCTTCCACCGGACAGGGCAGCCATGTGGTGCTGTTCTCCTACTACGCGCTGTTCAACCTGGCGATCTTTGCAATCGCATGGGCCCGTTCCTGGCGGCTGCTGAACCTGCTGGGTTTCGCCTTCACCTTCCTGATCGGCATTGCCTGGGGCGTGCTGCGCTACGAACCGCGGCTGTTCGGCAGCGTGGAGCCGTTCCTGATCGTGTTCTTCGCGATCTACCTGGCGATCCCGGTGATCAATGGTCTGCGCCAGGATGCCGCAGGACGCGATCCGGTCGACGGCACCCTGGTGTTCGGCAATCCACTGCTGGCCTTCTCGCTGCAGGCCGGGTTGCTGGAAGGCGCCCGCCTGCCGCTGGCCGGGACTGCGGTGGTGCTCGCCGTGCTCTACGCCCTGCTCGCCTGGTGGTTGATCCGTCGCCATCGCGTACTGGGCGAGTCGCTTGCCGTACTGGCTGCCGCATTCATCACGCTGGCCGTGCCACTCGCGCTCTCCGCGTGGGCCACCGCCTGCGTGTTCGCACTGGAAGGAGCGGGCCTGCTGTGGCTGGGCCTGCGCCAGCAGCGACTCCTGCAGCAGTGGAGCGGCGTGGCCCTGCAGGCACTGGCAGCCATGGCATTTCTGTATTCGCTGTTTGGTGCGCCGATGGAAGCAGTACCAGTGCTCAACAGCAGTTGCCTGAGCGCACTGTTGATTGCTGGCGCCGGCCTCATCAGTGCATGGCTGCTCACGCGGCATGAGCACACCAGGGAGTACGCGCTGTTGATGTACCTGTGGGGCCTGCTCTGGTGGTGCGGTGCCTGCGGCCGCGAGATCCACCGCTTCGTGCCCGACACACTGCAGTCGCCTGCCATCCTCGCCTTTCTCGGGCTGACGGCATGGCTCGCATCCCTGGCCTGGTATCGCCTGGCCCTGCAGGCACTGGCGTGGACCGCTGCGGTGGCGTTCGCGATCGGCATCATCCCGATTGGCGGCTACGCCATCACCGGCCTGCTTCCCTGGGATCCATGGCCGCTGGCCGCGCTCGGCGGGTTCGCAGTGTGCGGCTACGCAGCCCTGCGATTGCTGCGCCATGCGCCGCCTGCCCCGCTGGGCATCGCGCACGCCTGCTGGATCTGGGTCTGGACGCTGGCGCTGGCGCTGACGGCGTGGCGTGCCAGCGCAGACACCGGGCTTGGTGACGGCTGGCAGGTCGGGTTGACGCTGCTGCCACTGGTGCTCGCATGGGGCCTTGCCGCCCTGCGTCCCGCCTTGATCGCGCCGCCATTGACCACACGGTTCGATGAGTGGCGCTTGCCACTGAGTACTTCGCTGGCCGGCGTCGCAGGCATTGCATTCCTGTACACGCTGTTGTCGCGCGGGAGTGCCGCGCCGTGGCCGTGGCTGCCGGTGGCCAATCCACTGGAACTGCTGCAGCTGGCGATGCTGGTGGTGGCCGCCGGCTGGCTCGGCGGGCCGGCTGCGCCGCGGGCTCCCGCCTGGCACAGGCCCGCGCTGCTGGCCCTCGGCGCATTCCTGTTCGTCACGGCCGCGACGCTGCGCGGCGTGCATCACCTGGGACATCAGCCATGGAACCTGGCGCTGTGGTCCACCACGCTGGCGCAGACCTCACTCACCATCGTGTGGAGCGTGCTCGGTCTGCTGGGCTGGGTACTCGGATCGCGCCGCGGCAGTCGCGCGTTGTGGATTGCGGGCGCAGTGCTGATGGGCGTGGTGCTGGCGAAGCTGCTGCTGGTTGACCGCTCTCACCTGGGCAGCGTGCTGGGCATCGTCTCGTTCATCGCCTACGGGCTGCTGTGCACGCTCATCGGTTATCTGGCGCCGGCGCCTCCACGCGCTGCAAGGTGATGAAGCTCATCGAGTAGGCGTTCTTGTCATCGGCCGGGCGTTCTTCGCGGGCCACTTCGCGCCATTGCCCGGCCGGCAGGGGCGGCATCCAGGTATCGCCGTCCATCTGACCGTGCACGCGGGTGAGATGGATGAGGTCGGTGAAGGGCAGCGACTGCTCGAACACCTGCGCACCACCGATGATCATCAGTTCTGCTTCACCCGCCACCCGCTTGCGGGCCGCCTCGAGCGAATCCACTGTCTCGATACCGGGCGCCGAGAAATCGCCGCGGCTGAGGACAAGATTGCGACGGCCAGGCAAGGGCCGCCCGATGGATTCAAAGGTCCGCCGACCCATGAGGATCGGCTTTCCCATCGTCAGGCGCTTGAAATGCGCCAGGTCCGCCGGCAGATGCCAGGGCAGCACGTTGCCGCGCCCGATCACGTCGTTGTCGGAGACGGCAACTACTGCGGTGAGCCTCATGCCCGGCGCCTGGTCTTCCTGGCCGACCTGGTGGTCTTCTTCGCGGCCGATTTGCGTTTGGCCGCAGCCTTGCGGCGCGCCGCCTGCTTCTTGCGGAACTCCTTCAGCGGTGGCCACAGCATCGAGCCGCGACACGTGGGCGAGCCGCAGCGGCAGGCATAGATCTTGTCCACATCCGGCGGATCGCTGCGATCGCGACCAATCTGGTAGTCGTAGCCCAGCTCCGCGCCTTTCGGTATGTCCTTGATCGCATCAATGAACACCCGGCTCTTCTCGATCTCGGATTCGCAGTTGCCATCACAGCTGTGATTGATGAAGCGCGCTTCGTTGCCGTTGGTGGTCGCGTCGATCACCGTCTTGCGATCGGCAATGAACAGGAAGGTATGGTTGTCGTTAACGTCGGCACCCTCGTAGCGCTGGTCGGCTTCCTTGTGGGAGATGCGATCGCCCAGGTACTCGATGACGCGCGTTCCCTTCGGGATGAAGCGCCGTGCAAAACAGCCGTAGCCATGCACTTTCGAGTGCCGCACGATGATCCACTTGTTCTTCGGATGGGTCTTGCCCTTCTTTGCCTTCGCCATGTTCAGACCGCCACGGGCGCCTTGATGGGCGCATGATGCTGGTAATTCACGAACTCGATGTCCTCCGCGTTGTAGTCAAACAGACTGCCCGGCCGCCGGTTCAATCTCAGTCCAGGCGCGGTGAAGGGCTCACGCGCCAGCTGCAGATCGGCCTGCTCCAGGTGGTTGAGGTACAGGTGGCAATCGCCACCCGTCCAGATGAATTCGGCCGGCTGCAGGTCGCACTGCGCGGCCACCAGGTGCGTCAGCAGCGCATAGGACGCGATGTTGAACGGCACGCCCAGGAACACATCCGCACTGCGCTGGTAGAGCTGGCAGGACAGCCGCCCGTCGGCGACGTAGAACTGGAACAGCGCATGACAGGGAAGCAGCGCCATCGCGGAGAGCTCGCCGACGTTCCATGCACTGACGATCATGCGCCGCGAATCCGGGCTCTTGCGCAGCGTCTCCATGACCTCGGCCAGCTGATCGATGTGCCGCCCGTCCGCGGTTCCCCACGAGCGCCACTGTGCGCCGTAGACCGGACCGAGCTCGCCACGCTCGTCGGCCCATTCGTCCCAGATGGTCACGCCGTGCGCGCGCAGGCTGGCCACGTTGGTCTCGCCACGCAGGAACCACAGCAGCTCGTGCACCACCGACGGAATGTGCACGCGCTTGGTCGTGACCAGCGGAAACCCCGCCGCCAGATCAAAGCGCATCTGCCAGCCGAACAGCGACAGGGTGCCGGTGCCGGTGCGGTCGGTCTTGCGCGCGCCGCGCGTACGCACCGCGCGCAGCAGTTCCAGATACTGCTTCACGTCGTCGCGAAATTTCCGGTGGGAACGGGCCGCATGCGCGCACGCAGCAGCAGCCATGCACCGGCCAGAATCATCGGCAGCGACAGCAGCTGCCCCATCGTCACCCAGCCGCCGGCCAGGTAACCGATCTGCTGATCGGGGACGCGCACGAATTCGATCAGGAAGCGCACCAGGCCGTACCAGGCCAGCGCCAGGCCCACCACCGCACCGCGCGAACGCGGCCGGCGCGCGAACCACCACACGATCGCAAACAGGGCCAGGCCTTCGAGCCCGGCCTCATACAGTTGCGAGGCATGTCGGCCAACCTCTGCGCCCGTCACCGGATCCTTCACCAGGAAGCCGTACTTCCAGTCGGTGGGCGCGCCCCACAGCTCGCTGTTGATGAAATTGCCGATGCGGCCGGCGCAGAAGCCGATGCCCGGCAATGGTGCGGTGAAATCCAGCACGTCGAGCACCGCCCGGCCCTGGCGGCGCGCATACAGCACCAGTGCCACGATCACGCCGACCAGCGCACCGTGGAAGGACATGCCGCCCAGCCAGATCTTCAGCGGATACAGCCAGTCCTGCGTCAGCAGCTGGCGCTCGAATGGCAGCACGTACACCAGTACATAACCGATGCGGCCGCCAATGATCACGCCCACCATCGACCAGAAGATCAGGTCATCGACCTGCTCCGGCTTCCAGGTACTGCCGGGCCGCTTCGCCTGCCGCCGCGCCAGCCACCACGCCACCGCAAATCCGATGACGTACATGATTCCGTACCAGTGGATTCCCCGCGAGCCAATGTGAATCGCAACCGGGTCGATAGTCGGGTAGTGCAACATCGCTGCGGATTCTACCGGGATACGCGTGCGAACAGGGCTTTCAGGTAACGCGTCTCGGGCATGGCCGGGTGCACGGGATGATCAGGCGACTGCCCGCCCTGCGCGATGATGGCCAGCGATCGTGCAGCGTGTGTGGCAGCGGACTGCAGCAGTTCGGGCAAGCGCGCGGCCGGCAGATGCCATGAACATGAACAGCTGACCAGCAGTGCCTCGTCGGTCGCGAGCTGCAGCGCCAGCTGATTGAGCTTGCGATACGCGGCCTCGCCCTTGGGCAGATCCTTGCGGCGCTTGACGAAGGCAGGCGGGTCAACCACCACGACGTCGAAGCGCCGCCCCTCGGCATGCAATGCCGCGAGCACATCAAAGGCATCGCCGCGCCGGGTCTCCAGCTCGAACCCATTGGCAGCCGCATTGGCGCTGGCCGCTTGCAGTGCGCCCGCCGAGGAATCCACGCACAGCGCCCCGGCCGCACCGGCTGTGAGCGCTGCCACAGCCCAGCCGCCGACGTAGCTGCAGACATCCAGTACCGTCTGACCCGGCATCAGAAAACTGCGCAACAACGCGCGATTGGCGGTCTGGTCGTAGAACCAGCCGGTCTTCTGCCCGCTGGCCAGCGGCGCAGTGAAACGCAGGCCGGCCTCGATGACCTCCACGGCCTCGGGCAGCTCCCCGCCCTCGCATCGCAGTTCATGCGGCAGGCCCTCCAGATCCCGGGCACCGGATTCGTTCTTCCACACAATGAGACGGGGCTGCAACAGATCGCGCAGCACCTGTTCGAGCTGCGCGCGCCGCTGCTCCATCGCCAGCGTGGCGATCTGGCCTACCAGCACGTCTCCGAAGCGATCCACCACCAGCCCGGGCAACCCATCGGACTCGCCATAGACCAGCCGGTAATGCTGCCCGCCGCAGTAACGCTCGCGCAGTGCCAGCGCGCTGCGCACCCGGTCAGCGAACAGCCCCGGGCCGATGGGCATGTTCACGTCGCGGCTCATGATCCGCGCGCAGATGAGTGCGTGCGGATTGGCCAGTGCGTAACCCAGAAAGTGGCGCCGATGATCCAGCACCGTCACAGCGGCGCCTGGTTCCATCGTCAGCGGCGAGGCAGCCGTATCGACTTCATTGGAAAACACCCAGGCGTGTCCGCCGCGGATGCGCTTGTCCTCGTGGCGTTTCAGCAGCAGCTGCGGCAGCTCGGCGCCGGGCGAATCTGTCATAGTGCCGCGCAGTCTACTGCACGATCCCCGCTTGAGATGACGCACTCCTCTCCACCCGCAGGCGTACCGGCGAACCGGCTGGCCGGCGCCACCAGTCCGTACCTGCTGCAGCATGCGCACAATCCGGTGGACTGGTATCCATGGGGCGAGGCCGCGTTTGCCGCGGCGCGCGCCAGCGGCAAGCCGGTGCTGCTGTCCATCGGCTACTCCGCCTGCCACTGGTGCCACGTGATGGCACATGAGTCCTTCGAGGACCCCGACACCGCCGCGGTGATGAACGAGCTGTTCATCAACATCAAGGTTGATCGCGAGGAGCGTCCCGACATCGACCGTATCTACCAGATCGCGCACCAGCTGCTGACACGGCGCGGCGGCGGCTGGCCGCTGACCATGTTCCTCTCGCACGACGACCAGCGGCCGTTTTTTGGCGGCACCTACTTTCCGCCGGAGCCACGCTTCGGCATGCCCGGCTTCCGCGCGCTGCTGGCGCGCGTGGCCGAGTACTACCACGCGCATGGATCGGAGCTGCGCGCGCAGTCGGCGACCCTGGTCGAGGCGCTGGCTTCCATCGATGCGCCGTCCGCGGACGCGCCAGCTGTGCTGGACGACTCGCCACTCAAATTGCTGCGCCAGCAACTGGAACAGCGCTTCGACCGCGAGCATGGTGGCTGGAGCCCGGCGCCGAAATTTCCGCACGCCGGCATCATCCAGCGCCTGCTGCGCGACTGGCACGCGAGCTCGCATGAATCCAGCCCTGACCTGAACGCGCTGTTCATGGCGACCCTCACGCTCAAGCGCATGGCCGACGGTGGCCTGTACGACCAGCTCGGTGGTGGTTTCTGCCGGTACAGTGTCGATGAGCGCTGGCAGATTCCGCACTTCGAGAAGATGCTGTACGACAATGGCGCACTGCTCTCGGCCTACGCCAATGCCGCCAGTGCCACCGGCGAGCCGGCTTTCCGGAAGGTCACGCGTGACACCGCCGATTTCCTGCTGCGCGAGATGCAGGATCCGCGGGGCGGATTCCATTCATCGTTTGATGCCGACTCGGAAGGTCACGAGGGCCGGTTCTATCTCTGGAACCCCGCGCAGATCGATGCATTGCTGGACCCGCCCGACGCTGCCTTGTTCAAGGCGCGCTACGGACTGGACCAACCCGCCAACTTCGAAGGCGCCTGGCATCTGGTTGCCGCCCGCGAGGTCGCCGAACTGGCGGCAGACGGTCAATTCGGCGGCAGCGCCGCAGAACTGGATCTGCGCCTCGATCAGGCGCGCACAGTGCTGCTGAAGGCCCGCACCGCGCGCGTGCCGCCCGGACGCGATGACAAGATCCTGACCAGCTGGAATGCACTGGCCATCCACGGGCTCGCTGACGCCGCGCGCGAACTGGATGACCCGGACCTCGCGGCGGCCGCTTCCCGCGCACTCGCCTATCTGCAGCAGGTCCACTGGGCAGACGGCCGCCTGCTGGCCGCATCACGGGATGGCAAGGCGCAACTGCCTGCGTACTTGGACGATCACGCGCTGCTGATCGATGCGATCCTGGCCCTGCTCACCGTGCACTTCGACGCTGGCGCGCTCAAATTCGCTGCGCAGCTCGCCGATGCACTGCTGGAGCGCTTCGAAGACCCTGAACATGGCGGATTCTTCTTCACCGCCAGCGATCACGAAGCGCTGATCCACCGCAGTCGCTCGTTTTCCGATGACGCCATGCCTTCAGGCAATGCCATTGCGGCGCAGGCGCTGATGAAGCTGGGCTGGTTGCTGGCTGAGCCGCGTTATCTCACCGCGGGCGAGCGCACACTGCGGGCCGCGTGGTCGCAGCTGGCCGATTCGCCGCTCGGCCACACCCACATGGCCAATGCGCTGGAAGACCAGCAGCGAACGCATCGATTCGTGATCCTGCGCGGTGAGCGCACGATCATCGACGCATGGCGCCGCGACCTGCAGCGCGTGTGGCAGCCGCTGGTCAGCATCATTGCGATATCGGGCGACGAGGCCGAACTGCCCGACGCTCTTGCGGAAAAACAGGCTGACGGTGAGGCGATTGCCTACGTGTGCCTCGGCACCACCTGCCACGCGCCGCTGCACGACCTGGCGGCCGTGCGCGCGGCCCTGCGGACGGATCCGGTCTAGTCGGCCTTAACGGCCTCGATCGAGATCAGCAGCTTCACGTCCATCTTGAAGCCGAAATTCGCGCCGTAGTCGATACCAAAGGCGTCGCGACTGAAGGTTGCGGAGGCATCCGCACCGCAGGTCTCCCTGCGCGACAGCGGGTTCGGCTTGCACAGGAAGCTGTTGATGGTCAGCTTCACGGGCTTGGTCACTCCGTGCAATGTCAGCTGGCCGTCCACCTCGGCGGGAGTGTCGCCATTCCACTTCGAGATCGTGCCCCTGTAAGTCGCCTTTGGAAACTTGGCCGAGTCGAGCCCGTCGGGGCCAGTCATGTGCTGGTCCAGCGCCGCCATGCCGAAATCGATCGAAGACGTGTCCACCGACACCTCGACCTGTCCGGTCTTGGCAGCCGTGTCGAGCACCACCTTGCCTGAGGTGGTCTTGAACTTGCCGCGCCACACAGACAGCCCACCCATGTGGTCGGCTTCAAAGGCCGGGAAGGTATGGGTCGGATCGACATTGTAGGTAACGGGCGCGGCCATGGTTGCACCCGCAAGCGCCGACAGTCCCAGCAGAGAAATCGAGCGCCTCATCAGTCCTCTCCTCATCGAATGCATGTTCAGTCCTGCCCCTTCGCCTGCTGGCGATTTCCCAGAAAACGGAATTTGACGACGACCTGGTCTTCCAGCAGACCATCCCATGACGCATCACCGATTCCGAAGGCCTTGCGCGAAACGGGAAAGCTGCCTTCGAAGGTGTTGCCAGCTGGTGCAGGCCCGACTGTCACCGGAATCGTGATGGGCTGCGCCTTGCCCTTCAGTGTCAGCGTACCAGTGACCTCCAGCTTGTTGCCTGCCAGGGCCTTGATGCCCGAGGAGCGAAAAACTCCTTTCGGGTAGGTGGCGCTGTCGAACCAGGCCTTCTTCGCAACCTCCGCGTTGTAGGCCGGATCGCCGAAGTCCAGGCTGGCGGTCTCCACCTCGATTTGCGCGCTGGCGGCGCCGATGTTCTGCGGGTCGTAGCTGATGCTGCCGGAGAAGCGGGTGAAGGGGGTCTCCACCGCCACGCCCATCTGCTTGAACGTTGCCGCGACGGTACTTCCCGGCGGCTGCCCCACGCGCAATTCGGCGGCCATCAATGCAGCAGACGCCAATGAAATCGTGGCCGCGATACCCAACACAAGCCGTCTCATCAACGCTCTCCTCAACATTCAGCGGCGCCACATCCACATGCGGCCCAGAGTATCGTCCTTGACAATGAACTGGTGCTGAAGTGCCGCGAGCACGTGCAACCCAATCAGCACCCCCAGGATCATCGCCAGATTGCCGTGCACCTGAACCCAGGCATCGGCCAGTTCCTTGTTGCGCTCGACCAGATCGGGCAGCGGTACAACCCCCAGATACACCACTGGATAACCGGAGGCATTGCTGTAAATCCACCCTGCCACTGGCACCACGAGCATCAGGACATAGAGCAACCCATGCCCGAACTTCGCCAGCCGACGCTGCCATGAAGGCATGGCAGGCAAAGCCGGTGGTCGGTGCGTCAGGCGCCAGATCAGCCGCACCAGCGCCAGCACCAGCACCGTCACGCCCACCCACTTGTGGTAATTGAAGATCCTGAGGCGTTGCGGGCTGATGGCCATGTCGGTCATGGTCCAGCCCATGAACAGGCCGGCCAGAATCAACCCGGCCATTGCCCAGTGCAGGCTTACAGCCGTTCGGGTGTAGTGGGAATCGGACATCGGATTTGCGCTCGAATCTGGCTCCCAGTTTGAACTGCCCCTCCAATGACTGTCACGTCATTGAATATCCCCCGGCCTGCCCCCAAAGGGAACCACTGCCCAGTAAGTGACTCAAATATACTAGGCAGCTATCTGCAGCTGCCCACTTCTGGCAAACCCGCTGCCGATCGGGGGAAATCAATGAGTTTGACGCGGACTGGGCGAATCCTGTCGATTCTGGCTGGCTTGGGTTGCTCGGCTGTTGTGGCCTCCGCGGCCACCCCGGGCGCCCCCCCTGGCCACGACCAGTGGCAGCTGGTCCAGGACTTCTGCTTCAAGTGCCACAACACCGAGGACTGGGCCGGCAGTGTTGCCTTCGACACCATGTCCATTGCGGATGTCCCCCAGGATGGCAAGGTCTGGGAAGCAGCCATCAAGAAACTCAAGAGTGGCCTGATGCCGCCCCCCGGCCAGAAGCAGCCGGACCAGAAAGCCGTAGCCAGCCTGATCTCGTTCCTGGAGACCACGCTCGACTCCGCCCAGACCAAGGGCTACGTCGGTTACATCCCGCTGCGGCGCCTCAATCGGCGCGAATATGCCAACGCCGTGCGCGACCTGATTGGCCTGGAGATCGACCCGGCCACGTACCTGCCCCAGGACGAACTGGTGGACGGCTTCGATACCAACGCCGAATCGCTCAAGGTCTCGCCGACCTATCTCGATCAGGCGGTAACCGCCGCGCGCGCGCTCTCGCTGCTGGCCGTGGGCGATGCCAATTCGGTGCCGCTGGAGACCACCTACGGCCCGATTCCGAACATGATCCTGTCGCTGGCGGCGCGTCCTGCCGAAGCCACGGGCAATCAGCAGAAGTACAAGGACGGCATGCCTTTTGGTACGCGTGGCGGCATGTCCGTGACGCACAATTTCCCGGCTGACGGCGATTATCTGCTCAGCATCGGCGACATGGCCCTGGCGCGCACGGTGCCAAACATGGAGTTCGAGAACACCGTCATCGCGCTGCTGGATGGCAAGGAATTCTGGCGCACCACCGTCGGTGGCGAAGAAGACCACCAGTCCATTGACCAGCGGCTTGACGATGGCGTGGCCCGCATCAATGGTCGACTGAAGGACATCCCCTTCCGCGCCACGGCCGGCCAGCACGAGGTGGCCGTCACCTTCCTGCGCCGCAGCTATGCGGAACAGGATGATCGCAGCTCCTCACCTGGTCACTCCGACGACGGGCGCGGATTCAACATCCTCGAAGGCGGCCTGCAGCGCGTACCGGCCGTGCATGCCATGTTCATCAAGGGCCCGACCAGGATCACGGGCATGAGCAACTCGGCAAGCCGGCAGAAGATCTTCATCTGCACGCCTGCGAGCGCCACCGACGAACCGGCCTGCGCCCGCAGGATCGTGGCCAACCTGGCACGCAACGCTTTCCGCCGCCCGGTGACCGATGAAGACGTCACCCCGCTGATGCGTTTTTATGACGCTGCCCGCAAGGAAGGCCGCAGCTTCGACCAGGGCATCCGCGACTCGCTGGCAGCCGTACTGGCCAGCCCACTGTTCCTGTATCGCGCCGAAACGGCCGTGGACCAGGGCAGCAGGGAGCTGACCGATATCGAACTGGCCTCCCGCCTGGCCTTCCTGATCTGGAGCAGCCTGCCGGATGACGAACTGCTGAAACTGGCGGAGAAGAACGAGCTGCACAAGCCAGACGTTCTCAAGGCCCAGGTGCACCGCATGATCCGCGACGACCGCGGCCTGTCGCTGACGAAGGACTTCGCGTTCCAGTGGCTCAATGTGGCCAAGCTGGATGTGATCGTGCCGAACCGCGGCCAGTTCGGCTTCGCCAGCGGTGTCTACGACCCGCGCCCGGCCTTCAGGAAGGAGCTGGAGCTGTTCATGGACAGCATCCTGCGCGATGACAAGAGCGTGGTTGACCTGATCACCGCCGACTACACGTTCATGAACGAACAGATCGCGCTGGTCTACGGCATGACGGACGTGCGCGGCAACGGCTTCCATCGCGTACAGCTCACCGATCCCAAGCGCTTCGGCCTGCTGGGCAAGGGCGCGGTCCTGATGCTCACTGCCAATCCGAACCGCACGGCCCCGGTGCTGCGTGGCGCGTGGATCATGGAGCGCATCCTCGGCACTCCGCCGGCCACGCCGCCACCGAATGTTCCCGACCTGAATGCCGCCAATACAGGTGGCCGTCCTACCACGGTGCGCGAGAAGACCGAGATCCACCGCCGCAACCCAACCTGTGCGGCCTGCCACCGGGTCATGGATCCGCTCGGCTTTGCACTGGAGAACTTCGATACCGTGGGTGCGTTCCACGAAATCGACCCGCAGTCGCGCCAGCCCATCGACACGGCGGCCACCATGCCGGATGGCACCGAGCTTTCCGGCCCTGAGGATCTGCACAAGGCGCTGGCCGCTCGCGGTGACCAGCTCGCGCAGATCATCACGGAGAAGCTCATGGAGTACGCCATTGGGCGGCCGCTGGACTATCGCGACATGCCCAGCGTGCGTCACATCGTGCACACCGCAGCCTCCAGCAATTACCGCTTCGAGGACATCGTGCTGGGAGTCGTCAACACGGACGCCTTCCGCCGCCGCGAAGCCCCCCCGCTGCCCAAGTCGACCACGGCGCAGGCGGCCAATATCATTCCCACTTCTGCTCTCGCCACACCCTGAAGACCCGGAGGCCAGCCATGTTCCTCACCAAGAAGCACCTCTCCCGCCGCACGGTTCTCAAGGGCGCTGGCGCGACATTTGCGCTGCCGTTGCTGGACGCGATGATCCCGGCGCACACCGCCTGGGGCGCCACCGAAGCCGCGGTCAAGACCCGGCTCGGCTTCGTGTACTTCCCGCACGGAGCGGTGCAGAAGTTCTGGACGCCCGAGGGCACCGGCAAGGACTTCCAGTTCTCGCGGATCCTGAAGCCCATCGAACCCATGCGCGAGTACGTGACCGTGATCAGCGGGCTGCGCAACAAGCCGGGCGAGAGTTCCAACCCGCACGGCATCATCGAACAGACCTGGCTGACCGTTAAGAGCCCGGATGACCGCACGAGCAAGGGTCCGAACGTGGGCATGTCGATCGACCAGGTCGCGGCCCGCGAGATCGGCCAGGACACGCCGCTGTCCTCGCTGGAGCTGTGCGGAGAGCCTGGCGGTTCGGTCAACTACCGCACCGGCGGCGCCAGCCTCCCGCTGGAAGGCAACCCGCGCAAGGTGTTCTACACCATGTTCGGTCCCGGCGATTCCAACGCCGACCGCATGGCGCGCCTCGGCGCCACTGGCAGCCTGCTCGACTACGTGCGCGATGCCAGCGCAAGCCTCAACCGCAAGCTCGACGCTTCGGATCGTGCGCTGGTGAGCGACTACCTGGAGTCCGTGCGCGAAGTCGAGGGTCGCGTGCAGAAGCTCATGGCCAAGGCCGACAGCCTGGGCAACCTGCCGGACGCGCCGATCGGAACTCCCGATGACTTCACCGAGCTGCTGGATGTGCAGTTCGACATGATTGCGCTGGCATTCCAGACCGGCCAGACGCGCATCGCCTCGATGCGCATGATCAAGGAAGCTTCGATGCGCACCTTCCCCACCGAAAACGTGGACGAAGCCTTCCATCCGCTTTCGCACCATGGCGAGGATCCGGCCAAGCACGAGAAGCTGGTGCGGGTTCAGGCTTACGAGACTGCGCGTTTCACGCGCTTCATCCAGAAGCTGGCCAGCATGAAGGAAGGCAACTCGAACATCCTGGACAACTCGATCATCCTGTTCGGCAGCAACATGGCCAACAGCGACCTGCACAACAACAATCCGTTGCCGCAGCTGCTCGCCGGCAAAGGTGGCGGCCTGAAGGGCGGCCAGCACCTGGCCATGCCGAAGGACACGCCGCACGCCAACATCCTGCTGACCATCGCGCAGCGCGCCGGCGTCAACATCGAGTCGTTCGGCGATTCAACCGGCGCATTCAGCGAGGTTTGAACATGTCCAAAGGGGCAAAGGGCACCACCGTGCTGGCGCTGGCGCTGGCACTGTGGGCTTCGGCTGGCGTGGCCGCGAATTCGGTCGATGAGCCGCGCAAGCCCGATGGCAGCACTCCGTTGCAGTGGGCCGTGTTCGAGGCGAACGTTCCGGAGGCGGAGCGTCTGGTCAAGGCCGGTGCCGATGTTTCAGCGACCAACAACTACGGCATCAACCCGATGCTGCTCGCCGCGGACATCGCCAACACCCGCTTGATCGATTTGCTGCTCAAGGCTGGCGCCAGCGCGAAGTCAGCCAACCCCGATGGCGAAACCGCCCTGCACCTGGTGGCTCGCGCCGGCAACCTCGACGCCGCGAAGATGCTGCTGAAGGCGGGCGCGGTGGTGGATGCACGCGAGAAGCTGGGAATGCAGACCCCGCTGATGTGGGCTGTGGCCCGGCGCCAGCCGGCTATGGTCGAGTTGCTGATCAACGCCGGTGCAGACATCAATACCCGTGGCGCGATCCGCGACTACCAGCGCGTGGCTACGGCAGAAAGCCGTGACAAACAGCTGCGCGAGCGCGGCGGCCTCACACCCCTGCTGTATGCGGCCCGCGAGAACTGCCGCGAATGCGCCGACATCCTGTTGAAGCACGGGGCCGACGTGGACAAGCCCGACCCGACCGGCGTCTCACCGCTGGTCTTCGCGCTGATGAACAGCAACTGGGACATCGCCAAGCGCCTCGTGGAGGCCGGAGCGGACGTCAACCAGTGGGACATGTATGGCCAGTCCCCACTCGCGGTGGCGATCGGCGGCATGAGCACCGCCAACGGCCGCAATCCACTGGACGACGATCATCCGAACACGGCCACTGGAGCGGAACTGGTGCAGATGCTGATCGCGCGTGGCGCGAACCCCAACCAGCAGACCTACTTCAGTCCAGTCGTGGGACGAGGAGGTGGCCGTGGCACCACGCCATTCATGGCCGCCATCAGCTCGGGCAACATCGAACTGGTCAAGCAGCTGCTGGCCAAGGGGGCCGATCCCAGGCTGGCCACGTCCGAGGGTCAGGGCCCGATCATCCTTGCCGTGCAGGCTCGCAGCGGCGGTGGCGGTGGCGGCGGTGGTGGATTCGGTGGCGGTGGACGCGGCGGCGGTCCGCCGGGCGGCTTTGGTGGTGGTGCTCCGGGTGGTGCGCCGCCAGGAGGAGGCCCGCCTCCGGCTGATGTGCCTTCAGGCGCAGTTGATGACGCTGCACCGACGGCGCAGGCCCCTCGCCCCGGGAGCGCCCCTGCACTGGCTGCGCTACCCGCCGCCATACGCGCTGCCGCCGGAGCTGCCCCTGCGGGTGGGCCGGCGCGCGGTGGCGGGCCTCCGGGTGGTGGCCGTGGCGCGGGTCCCGGCGCGGGTGGGCCCGGCGGCGCGGCGGGTGGTGCCGCACGCGGTGGTGGCAGCAGTTCGACCGTCGACATGATCAAGCTGCTCGCTGCGGCGGGCGCTGACGTGCATCTGGTGGCGCACCGCCACTTCCTGCAGCGCTCGCGCGGAGGCTCGGCGATGCACTTCGCAGTGCGTTCCGGTGGCAATCATCAGGTCATCGAGGCACTTCTCGACCTCGGCGTCGACATCAATGCCAAGGACGAGGATGGGCTCACCGCGCTCGACTATGCGATGGGTCGCGGCTACGTCCCGTTCCTGCAAATGCCACAGCCTCCCAACAATGCGTTGGCCGACTACCTGCGCAGCAAGGGTGCCAATGTCGAACTCGACAAGACGCCAGACTGGCCGCCCCAGGGCCCGCCGATCGCAACTGTCGTGTACGACTCGGTTATCTGGCCAGTTGATCCGGTAGGTCCTTGATGCCCATTTCACGTAGACATTTCCTGCGCAACGGCGCGCAGGCCTTGGCCGTGGCTCCGCTGTTCAACACCGTGGCACCCGGCGATCCGGAGACCATTGCGGCTGGTGAAAAGAGCCGCAGTGTTCGCGCCGCCGCGAAGGACATCGTCGTCAAGGACGTCGCCGGGCTTTCGCTGATTTCCGGCAGCGGTTGCAATGTCGTGGCGCTGCCAGGTCCCGATGGCGCCTTGATGATCGATGGCGGTCTGGCGGTAAATTCCGATCTGCTGCTCAAGGCCGTGCTCAAGTCGACGAAGACCAGTCGCGTCGCCACGCTGATCAACACCCACTGGCACCCGGAACAGACCGGTTCCAACGATGCCGTGGGCAAGGCCGGCGGCCAGATCATCGCGCACGAAGTGACCCGGCTCGCTCTGGGCGCGCGCAATCGCTCGGCCGTGTTCGAAGGTGTCTACGGTCCGCTGTCACAGGCGGGATTCCCGACCCACACCACTTACAACACCGGATCGCTGCAAGTGGCTGGAGAGCAGGTCGACTATCGCTACCTGCCCGGTGCCCATACCAATGGCGATCTGCTCGTTCATTTCCCGAAGCGCAATGTCATCGTTGCCGGCGGGCCCGTCGGCTCCGACCGCTGGCCGGTGATCGACTATCTCAATGGCGGCTTCATGCACGGCTTCGTGCGCTCCTACGAGATCCTTTGCGATGTGGCGCAGCCCGACACCATCATCATCCCCGCCCTCGGCCCGACGCTGACCGGTGCCGACATCCTGAAGCAGAAGGACCTGTACTGGGATCTGTTCAAGCAGTTCTTCATCGTGTTCAACAAGGGCGCGGGCCCGCAGGAAGTGGTCGAGCTGAACCGCGGCCACGATTTTGCGACCGTGGGCACCATCGTTGCGCCGCGCCCCATTACGAAGGAGTGGCTGGACAAGATGGGAGATCCGGCAGAGTTTCTGTTTGCCGCCTACCGCAGCACCCAGATGGCGACCATCCCCTTCTGAACGGCTGTGGGGACCTGCTCGCGGTGATCGATCTCCGCGAGATCACTGCGAGCCAGCCGCTGATTCGCGCGAGGACAAGGCCATGAGCACTCATCCGGGACGAATCCTGCTGACCATGGTTGCCGGCGCCGCCATTGCGCTGGCGCTGGCAGGCGTGCTGCGCGACAGCTCCGCTGCATCGCAGGACTCCACTGCGTCAAGGCTGCAGCGCCTGGAAGACCGTGAGCAGATCCTGGAACTGCTGACTGCGTACGGCGCGACGCTGGATCGCCGTGACTTCGCAGCCTTCGGTCAATTGTTTGCCGAGGATGCGGAGTACGGGAGCGGGCCCGCCACTCCCACGCGTGGGCGCGCCGCCATCCAGGCCCAGCTCGAGAAGGTGATCAGCAGCAATCCCTCGAACCTGCCGGGGCCCAATCATCATCTGTTCTTCGACCCGTCGATCCAGGTCGATGGCGATCACGCCCGTGCCCACAGCCTGGGCGCCTATTCGGTCCCCGATGCGGATGGCAGGACCACGAACATGGTGTTCTTCGTCGCCTACGACGATGAGTTCGTGCGCACCGGTGGCCACTGGCTCTTGAAGCGCCGCACCATCAGCAGCGGACCGCCCTAATCGGCGTGCTGCGCGGCTTCGCGCCCGCTTCCAGTTCCCGGGCACGGCTGCTGATCCTCGGAAGCATGCCTGGCGCGGCCTCGCTGCAGGCGCAGCAGTACTACGCCCACCCGCGCAACGCCTTCTGGCCGATTCTGGAAGCGGTCATCGGAATACCTGCCAACGCGCCGTACCAGAACCGCGTGCGCGCAGCAAAGCGGGCCGGCATTGCCATCTGGGATGTGCTGGCCGGCTGCAGGCGGCGTTCCAGCCTGGATTCACACATCGAAGGCGACTCCATCGTGGTCAACGATTTCGCGGGCTTCTTTCGAAGCCATCCGGACATTGGGTGCATCGCCTTCAACGGGGCCGCGGCAGCAACTCTGTATCGCCGGCATGTGCTGCCAGTGCTGGATTTGCCGGCGCGCGAACTTCCGCGGATTCAGTTGCCGTCGACGAGCCCGGCCAACGCGCGCCTCACGCTGGCCGACAAACGGCGCGCCTGGGCGCTACTCGCCCGTCAGCTCTGAGTTGCAGCTTCCAGCAAACCCTTTTCGGCGAGCCAGGCACGGTTGTAGAGCCTGGAGACATACTTGGCGCCGCCGTCGCAGAGGATGGTGACCACGGTGTGACCCGGGCCCAGCTCGCGCGCCACCCGCACCGCCGCAGCGACATTGATGCCGCTGGTGCTTCCCAGGAACAACCCTTCCTCGCGCATCAGCCGGTACACCATCGCAACGGTTTCCGGATCTTCAACGTGCACAGCCGAGTCCACCGGCGCGCCGTTGAAGTTGTCAGTGACTCTGCCGATGCCGATTCCTTCAGTGATGGAGCCCTTGCCGTTGGCTTTGGCTTCACCATGCAGCACGTACTCGTAAAGCGCGCTGCCGGGTGGATCCGCAAGCACCGTACGGATGCCGGCACTGCGCGATTTCAGGTATTCGGCAGTGCCCGCCAGCGTGCCGCCCGTACCACTGGAGGCGACGAAAGCATCGATCCTGCCTTGGGTCTGTGCCCAGATCTCCGGCCCGGTGGATTCCACATGCGCACGACGGTTCGCCGTATTGTCGAACTGGTTGGACCACACCGCATTGGGCAGCTCCTGCGCCAGACGCCCGGCCTGGTGCTGGTACTGGTTCGGGTTGCTGTAGGGAACGACCGGCACCTTGCGCACCTCTGCACCCAGCGCCTCCAGCAGCTGGTACTTCTCCGGCGACTGGTTGTCCGGCATCAGCAGAATCAGCCGATAGCCACGCGCGCTGCACACATGTGCCAGCCCGATTCCGGTATTTCCCGCCGTTCCCTCGACCACGGTGCCGCCTGGCTTCAGCACACCGCGCGCTTCTGCATCCATGACGATCCACTTGGCGGCGCGGTCTTTCACCGAACCGCCGGGGTTCATGAACTCGGCCTTGCCGTAGATCTCGCAACCTGTCTCGCGGCTCAAACCCGCCAGCCGGATCAGCGGCGTGTTTCCTACCGCGTCGATGAAACCGCTCCGGACTGTCATCCCCTCACCTGCTCCCCCGGTTGGCGGAGCGCAGCCGCGCCTTCCTTTCCTTCACCTGTTGCAGCCCTCACCCGGGCGAGGGCTGCAACCTGCCCCACCGCCAGCAATGTGGGCGAACGCAGCGTGTTTGCGGCTACCAGGCCCGGCAGTTCCGCCAGCGTGGTCTTGAGGACGCGTTCGTCGGGCCATGTCGCCCGCTCGATCAGTGCCGCCGGATGCGAACCGGGCAGACCATGCGCCATCAACGTCGTGGCGATCTGGGCGCTCTGCGCCGCGCTCATGTAGAACACGACGGTGTGGTCGGGCTGTGCCAGCGCATCCCAGTTGAGCGCATCGGCCTGCGCACCGGTCGCCGTCACGAAGGTGACCGCCTGCGCCAGGCCGCGCTGGGTCAGTGGCATGCCGGTGCTGGCTGCAGCGCCAAGCCCCGCGGTGATGCCGGGCACCACGAGCACGGGAATGCCCGCATCGCGCAGCACGGCCAGCTCCTCACCGCCGCGTCCGAACACGAATGGATCCCCGCCTTTCACACGAGCCACGCGCTTGCCCGCGCGGGCATGTTCGACCAGCAGCTGGTTGATGTAATCCTGCGTGTGTTCGTGGCGGCCTGGAGTCTTGCCGACATTGATCTTTTCGGCGTCGCGGCGCGCGCGCCCGAGGATCACCTCGGGGACCAGCCGGTCGTACAGCAACACATCGGCCTGCTGCAGCAGCTGCTGGGCGCGCAGTGTGAGCAAGTCCGGATCCCCGGGTCCGACGCCGATCAGGTACACCTCACCGCGTGGCGCGACAGCCGCTGCGCGCGCCTCATCCAGCGCTGCCTGCATCGCGGCGTCAGCTTCGTGCACATTGCCGGCCAGCAGCTGCGTGGCGAGATTTCCTCCGAAGAAGCCATCCCAGAAGCGCAGGCGCGCGGCAAGCGCAGGCAGTGCGCTGGCAACCCTTGCGCGCCACCGGCCCGCGTAGCGCGCCAGATCGCCCAGCCGCTCGGGCAACAATGCCTCGATCTGGGCACGTACGCGCCGCGCCAGAGTTGGGGAACTGCCGGCCGTCCCGATCGCCACCAGCAGAGGTGAACGGTCGACGATGGCCGGAAAGATGAAATCCGAGTTGGCACCATCGTCGACGGTGTTGATCAGGATGCCGCGCTCTCGAGCGCTGGCGGCCACGGCCGCGTTGACTGCCTCGTCGTCAGTGGCCGCGATGACGAGCAGCGCGCCGTCCAGTTGAGGTGCCGAAAACGGCACCGGGCGATATTCGATACGCCCGAGTTCGCCAAACGCCGCCAGTTCCGGACACAGATCCGGTGCTACCACGCGAACCCGGGCGTGCGCCTTGAGCACCTGCTCGACCTTGCGCGCGGCCACCACGCCGCCGCCCACCACGACAACCAGTCGCTCCCGCAGATCGATGAAGATCGGCAGATAATCCATCGCCGTCCTGCAATCAACCTGCCGGTACGGCCGCGTCGCGCCGGCGCGGCTGCAGGCCGCACTCCCTGGAGTCACTGTTCTCCCACCACCAGCGACCGGACCGGCTGTCCTCGCCGGGCTGCACGGCACGCGTGCAGGGCGCGCAGCCTATGCTGGGGTAACCCTGGTCGTGCAGCGGGTTGTAGGGCAGCCGGTTCGAGCGGATGTAGCTCCATACATCTTCATGCGTCCATTCAAGCAACGGACTGATGCGCGTGATGCCGCCGTTCTCGGTGTCGATTTCAATCGGCTGTGCCTGGGCACGCGTTGCCGATTGCTCGCGGCGCACGCCAGTAACCCACGCGCCAGCGCCCTGGATGGCACGACGAAACGGTTCAACCTTGCGGATGTGGCAGCAGCTCTGTCGCTGTTCGATGCTGTTGAAGAAACCGTTGATGCCGTTCTGTTCAATCCAGGACTCAATCGCGGCCGGCTCCGGGTGGTAGACCTTCATGCGGCGGCGGTAGCGGTTCTCCAGCCGCTCGATCAGATTGCGGGTCTCCTCGGGCAACCGGCCGGTGTCCAGCGTGAAGATCTCGATCTGCGGCACTTCGGTCCAGATCAGGTCGGTGAGCACGATGGCCTCGGCACCCAGGCTGCTGGAATACACCACCTTGCCGTACTGCGCCGGGGCAGCACTCAGCAGGGCCACCGAAGCGTCTTTTTTGGCTTTGATTGACATCGCGGCATTCTCTCCGGCCACCTCATAACATTGGCTCATCACTTGTGGCAGGATGCGGCCCTGAAGGCACAATGCCGCAATGCGTCAACCACAGGAACACATGTCCGGAATCACCCTCCGCCGCCTTCGCCAGGACGCGCACATCCGCGCGCTGACCCGTGGCGCGCGTCCCCACCACGAACAGTTCATCCAGCCGCTGTTCGTGGTCGAGGGCATCGCCTCGCGCGAGGTGATCCCGGGGCTGACAGGCGTGTACCGCGATACGCCGGCCTCGCTGCTGCAACAGATCGAGGCGGACCTTGCGGCCGGTTGCGCCAGCTTCCTGCTGTTTGGCGTGCCAGCCGCACAAAGCGAACGCAATATCGACTGGTCGTTCACCGCCGGGCAGATCGCGGCCATCAAGCAGCGCTTCGGCAAGGACGTATGGCTGGCCGTGGACGTGTGCCTGTGCTCTTCCACACCGCATGGCCATTGTGGCGTGATGAACGATTCGCACGATCATCTCGACAATGCGGCCAGCGTGCAGGAACTGGTCGCGGCAGCGCTCGCCTATGCGAAGGCCGGCGCGGACTGTGTCGCACCCAGCGACATGATGGATGGACGCATCGGCGCCATCCGCAAAGCCCTGGATGCCGCTGGCCTGGAGCGCACCGTGCTGATGAGCTACGCGGCGAAATTCCATTCCAGCTTCTACGGCCCCTTCCGTGTCGCGGCTGATTCGGCGCCGAAGGGAACAGACAGCAAGCTGGCCGACCGCGCCAGTTACCAGATCGATCCGTCGCGCGCGAATGACGCGCTGCTTTCGGTGGAACGCGACGTGCGCGAAGGGGCGGACATCCTGATGGTGAAGCCCGGCATGCCATATCTGGACCTGCTGGCAGATCTGTCGCGACGCTACCCGCAGCCCTGGGCTGTGTACGAGGTCAGTGGCGAATACGCGGGTATCGAATTGCTTGCCGAACAGGGCCTCGCGAATCGCGTGAATGCACACCTGGAGGCATGGAGCGGCTTCCTGCGCGCCGGCGCATCGATGATCATCAGTTACGGCGCGCGACACGCAAGGCAATGGTTGGGCCGGTGACCAGATCCGATTCGCTGTTCGAGCGCGCCCGCAAGGTTTCTCCAGGCGGAGTGCATTCCCCGGTCCGGGCCTTCAAGGGCGTTGGCGGCACGCCGCGCTTCATGACCGGCGGCGCCGGCGCACTGATCCGCGACGTGGACGGGCGCGAGCTGATTGATTTCTGCATGGCCTTCGGGCCCCTGATACTCGGCCACGGCAACAAGATCGTGCGTGACGCGGCAGTTGCCGCCATCGATCGCGGCTGGAGCCTGGGCACGGCCGAGCCTTATTCACTTGCCCTTGCCGAATTCATCACTGCGCGCATTCCGTGGGCGCAAAGCATCCGCTTCGTGAACTCCGGAACCGAAGCCGTGATGTCGGCACTGCGCGTGGCGCGCGGCGCAACCGGGCGCGACCTCATCCTGAAGTTCGATGGCTGCTATCACGGCCATACCGATTCGATGCTGATCCGCTCCGGCTCCGGGCTGGCCGAGGCCACTGAGCCCGACAGCGCCGGCCTCAACCGCGGCACGCTTGGCGGCACGCTGGTCGCGCCTTTGAATGACGAGGCGGCGCTTGAAGGAGTATTCGCCCGGCATGGTGGAGAGATTGCCGCAGCGATCATCGAGCCCGTTCCGGCCAACTACGGACTGCTGCCGCAGCGGCTGGAATTCCTGAAGACGCTCGGTGCACTGTGTCGCAGACATGGCGCGCTGCTGATCCTGGATGAGGTCATCAGTGGATTTCGTCTCGGGTTCGCGGGCGCTGCCGGCCTCTACGGCATCGAGCCCGACCTCGTCACGTACGGCAAGGTGATTGGCGGTGGATTTCCGGTAGGCGCCTATGCCGGCAAGCGCGAATACATGGATCTGGTTGCTCCTGTCGGGCCGGTCTATCAGGCAGGAACCCTCAGCGCCAATCCGGTGGCGATGGCGGCGGGTCTGGCAACACTGGAGCAGCTTGCCGACGGCAAGTTGTACGCGCAGCTGGAATTACTCGGACAGCAGCTGGAGCAGCAGCTCGGCACCATTCGAGGTCTGACGCTTCAGCGCGTGGGCTCGCTGTTCTGGCCATACCTGGCAGCTGATGCCGCGCCGTTGCGCAGCCTCACGGACCTGAAGAACAAACCTGCTGCGCCATTCGGACCCGTGTTCCACAAAGTGCTGGATGCCGGCATCTACCTTGCGCCAAGTGCATTCGAGGTTGGTTTCCTCTCGGCTGCGCACACCAGGACGCATCTGGAAAATCTGGCAATCGCGTTGCGGGGCGCTGTGAAGTAGCGGCGGGAAGGTCGGTGGTCAGCTTCCGTACCGACGGCGGGGATGCGCAAGTCCCGCAACACCCGACTGGTAGGCCACACTGAAGCGCTCCAGCTGCGCGATGGCGCTCGCCGGGTCTTCCCCATCCAGCAGCTCGAAGGCATCGAATCCACAGCGCGCCAGGAAAAACATCTGGTCGATGCGGATCTGGCCAACCGCGCGCAGTTCGCCCGTGTAACCAAGGCGCTCGCGCAGCAGGCTGGCCTGCGTGAAGCCGCGCCCGTCACCGGTGGTCGCGAAATTCACGGCGATCAGCGGCAACGACTGCAGATACGGCCGCAGCGGCTCCAGATCAAGGTTCTCCGCCCTGAGCAACACCGCGCGGTCCTGCAGGGATTCCCCCGCGGCGGCGGCAGCCAGGTATTCCTTCAATGGCAGGAGCAGCTTCGTCGCACCGGCGGCGGCTTCACTGCCGGCCAGCACCCATTCATTGCGCGCCAGCGCGCGCTCCTTAATCAGCTGTGGCATAGACTCGTTCGCCAAAAGGCTCCACACCGATGCGGCGCACAGTCTGCAGGAACTCCTCGCCGTCCTCGCGCTGCTCGACGTAGACCTCCAGGATCCGCGCGATGGTTTCCGCCACTTCGGTCTTCGCGACCGATGGCCCGATGACCTTGCCCAGCGCGGTGATGCCACTGGCCGAGCCGCCCAGCGTGATCTGGTACCACTCCTCCCCATGCTTGTCGACGCCGAGGATGCCGATCTGCCCGACATGGTGGTGACCACAGGCATTCATGCAGCCGGACATCTTGATCTCGATGTGGCCGAGATCGTAGAGATAGTCGAAATCATTGAAGCGCTCATGAATCTGCTTGGCGATGCCGATCGACCCGGCATTCGCCAGCGAACAGAAGTCGAGCCCCGGGCAGCAGATCATGTCGGTGAGCGTGCCGATGTTGGGAGTCGCCAGGTTCAATGCCTTGAGCGCATGCCAGGTTTCGATCAGGTCGACCTGCCGCACCTCGCCCAGCACCAGGTTCTGGTCATGCGTGGCACGCACTTCGCCACTGGAGACCCGATCGGCAAGATCGGCCAGCCGGTCCATCTGCTCATGCGTCAGGTCACCGGGCGCTTCACCATGGGCCTTGATCGACACGATCACGGCGCGGTAGCCCGGCACCTTGTGCGGGCGCGTGTTGTAGCGGTACCAGGCCTGGAAATCCGCGCCCTGCCCGGCGGTGATATTGACGTCATCGAGCTTTTCGTAGGGTGGAGGCCGGAAGAACGCGCGCATGCGCTCGACTTCGGCGTCATCCAGGCGCAGGCCCGGATCGGCGTCGCGGATGCGCGCCCACTCTGCCTCCACTTCCTCCCGGAATGCATCGATGCCCTTGGCCTTCACCAGGATCTTGATGCGCGCCTTGTGGATGTTGTCGCGACGGCCTTCCTGGTTGTAGATGCGCAGGATGGCCGTGAGGTACGAGAGCAGATGCTCGCGCGGCAGGAACTCGCGGATGGTCTTGCCGATGATGGGCGTGCGGCCCAGGCCACCACCCACCAGCACCTCGAAGCCCACGCCGCCGTCAGGCCCGTGACGCATGTGCAGCCCGATGTCATGCACCTCGGAGGCTGCGCGATCGGCCGGCGAACCGGTCACCGCGATCTTGAACTTGCGCGGCAGGTAGGTGAATTCCGGATGCAGCGTGGACCACTGGCGGATGATTTCGCAGTACGGGCGCGGATCCTCCAGCTCATCGGGCGCAATGCCCGCGAAGTGATCGGCCGTGACATTGCGGATGCAGTTGCCGCTGGTCTGGATGGCGTGCATCTCGACCGTTGCGAGATCCGCCAGGATGTCGGGCACGTCCTGGAGCCTGGGCCAGTTGAACTGCATGTTCTGGCGGGTGGTGAAATGCCCGTAGCCGCGGTCGTACCTGCGCGCCAGGTGCGCCAGCATGCGCAGCTGCCGCGTCGACAGCAGGCCATACGGAATCGCGATGCGCAGCATCGGCGCATGCTTCTGGATGTACAGCCCGTTGCGCAGGCGCAGCGGCCGGAATTCATCCTCGGACAATTTGCCTTCCAGAAAACGGCGTGTCTGGTCGCGGAACTGGGCGACCCGCTCGGCCACCAGCGTGGTGTCGATTTCGTCGTAGCGATACATGGGCGGCACTCTAATGCAGGCGGCTGGCCGGCGCCTGCCCGATGAGAATTATTTCTATCTGCGGGACGGTTATATGGCGCCCCGGCCCCTTGTTCGCCGCCTTATCCCGTGGTTTGAAGTCCCTGCGCAATGCCGCTGACGCTGGCCAGCAATGCCTGCAGCAGGTCCTCGTCTTCGCGGGCAGTGGCGCGCCAGCGGCGCAGCAGATCCACCTGCATCAGGTTCATCGGATCGACGTACGGATTGCGCAGCTGGATCGAGCGCTGCTGGGTCCGGTCGCCGTCCAGCAGTTCGGACTCTTCCTTGATGGCCAGAATGGCATCGCGGCACCGCTCGTATTCCTCGCGCAGCTGGCCCAGGTAACCCCGCAAGCCCTCCGACGCCAGCTCACCGTAGCGCTCGGTGATGGCGAAGTCGGTGCGCGCCAGCTGAGCCTCGATGTCATCGAACAGCAGCGTGAACAATGGCCAGCTGTGATACAGCTGGCGCAATGCCGCGAGACCCTCACCGGCAACGGATTCCTGCAGCGCCGTGCCGGCGCCGTACCAGCCCGGCAGGAAGCAGCGCGCCTGTGACCACGCAAACACCCATGGCGTCGAGCGAATGGCCAGCGCCCCGGTGCCGCTGCGTTCCCACAGTGGGCGCGAACCGATCTGCATGCGCTCGATTACATCGATGGGTGTGGCGCTGCGGAAGAAATCGTCGAACACCCGGTCGTCCACGCACAGCGCGCGCCACACCTGCTGGCTGCGTGCCGCCAGGCGCGCACCCAGCGTGTGAAACTCTGCGGATTCGCGCGCGGCCATACCCCTCTGGCCCGCCAGGGTCGCCAGACCCAGCACGCCGAAGGCGCGTTCCAGGGTGCGCAACGCCGTCGCGCCCAGTCCGTAGTTCTGGTTGATGGTCTCGCCCTGTTCGGTGATGCTGAGCAGACCGTCGATGGCGTCGGGAGGCGCAATGCGCACCACCGCATCCAGGCGCGCACCGCCACGCGCCGTACTGCCTCCCCGCGCGTGCTGCAAGTGGACCGCCACCCCCGCCTGGGTGGCGGCTTCCTTCAGGCTGCGCTGCGCGTTGTAGGCCGTCAGGCGCATGGCCATGTAGCCGCACTCGCGGCCTGCTTCCGAATAGCCGATCAACACCGGCTGCGGCCTGGCGCGTGCTCGCAGGTGATCGCGATAGCCCGGATGCGCCAGCAGTTCGCGCAGGATCTCCCCGGCACCGGTCATGCTCGCCACCGATCCCAGCAGCGGAGCAAAGTCCAGGCCCACACTGCCCGCGCGACGGTCATCGACACCGGCCCAGCGGGCCAGCACCAGCGGCGCAAGGATGTCGTCCACTCCTTCGGCGGCGCCGACGATGTAGTTGCCGATGGCACGCGACCCGTAGCGCGTGCGACATTGAATGGCCACCTCGAACACCGCCAGCGTGCGCTTCGACAGCGCATCCAGTGGTGCGGTCGGACCCGCATCACGGCGCAGGATGTCCGAAAGCACTGCACAGCGCTCGGCACGCGAGCGCTGCATCCAGCCGCTGTCATCAATGCCCTGCGCAATCACCCTGTGGTGCACATCGGCGCCCTGTTTCAGATCCAGCGTCGCCAGGTGGAAGCCAAACGTATCCACGCGCAACAGCAGGCGCCGCACCAGCTGGTAGCCAGCATGCAGGCCGTGATGTGCCTTGAGACTTTCCGCAGCGAGCACCAGGTCGGCGTGAAACTGTTCGACTCGCTCATAGCGGCCGGCGCCTGCCTCCCAGGTGCGGCGCAGCCGCGCCGCCACCTGCGCGAAGAACACGCGGTAGGGCATCTGGTCGTGCCGCGCCGGCGCCACGGTGCGTACACCGGGCAACAGGATCATGTATTCGTCGATGCGCTGACGCAGCGCTTCGGAGACTCCCACCCGGCTCGCGCTCTGCGAGAGGACCTGGGACAGGTGCTGGCAGTCGGCAAAATACTGATTGACGATCACCTGCTGCTGGCGCTGCAGCGTCTCGCGGATGGTCTTGGCGTGCACATCGGGCGCGCCCTGCATGTCGCCACCCACCCAGCTGCCGAAACGCAGCACCACCGGTGGATCGATTTCCGAGACGTCCCTGCCCCACAGGTTCTGCAGCGCGACGCCGACTTCCTCGTAGAACTGCGGCACGATGCGGTACATCACCTCGGCCAGGTGGAACAGCGTGAACTCGCGCTCGTCGGCCACCCCCAGGTTCTGGCGCGGATGCTCCTCGGTCTGCCAGCCAGTGGTGATCTCGGTGCGCAATCGCGCCCACACATGGCGCTGTTCGGTCGGATCAAGCTTCGGGTTCAGACGGTCCAGCAGCGCATCGGCCATGCGTTGCAGGCGCCGCAACTGCGTGCGGCGCGTCGACTCGGTGGGATGCGGGATGAACACCGGTTCGATCACGAGGCCGCCCAGCAGCTGCAGGACCTCTTCAAACGACAGACCCTGCTCCTTGATCTGCGCCAGTGAATCCTCGATGCCACCGGGCTGTGGCTTGCCCCCGTCGGCCAGAAAGTATTCGCGGCGCCGCCGGATGCGATGCGCCTTCTCGGCCAGGTTCACCGCCTGGAACCATGCGGAGAAGGCCCGCACCAGGTCGCGCGCAATCTCCGGCGGCCGGCCGGCAACGCGCGCGGCGAGCTGCAATGCGTTCTCGCCCTCATGGTCGCGCCGCTCGATGGCGGCGCGCCGATCGCCTTCGACCAGATCGTAGAGGGAATCCCCGCCCTGCTCGCGCAGCATCTGCCCGACCATCGCGCCCAGCTGGTGCACGTCTTCGCGCAGCGCGAGATGCTTGGGCGGAAACTGGATCTGATGGCGGTCCACGGGGCCCGAATCATACACTGGCCGCCCCATGCCGCCTCCACACGTGCCCCGCTCCAGCACCGGCTTCGTGCTTGCCGGCTGCGCCGCCCTGCTGTTCGCCACCAAGGGGCTGTTCGTGAAAGTGCTGTCCGCACGCGGCGTGGACTACCTGACCATGACGATGGTGCGGGCACTGCTTGCGCTGCCGATGTACGCGGGACTGGCACTGTGGCGCGGCTTCAACCTCCGGCTCGCGCCGCGCGGGGCAGTGGCGCTGGCTGCACTGGCCGGCGCGATGGGCTACGGCATCGGGTCACTGGTGGACTTCAGGGCACTGGAGCTGATCGACGTCAGCGTCGAGCGCGCATTGCTGTTCACCTATCCGGCCCTCATCGTCGCCTGGCAGGCCTTCTCCAGACGGCGACTGCCGCGCCCGGCAGTGCTGCTGGCGCTGACGGCAACCTATGCGGGCATCCTGCTGGTGGTCGGCGGCTTCAATGCGACCCTGTGGAAGCAGAATCTGCCCGGCGCCCTGCTGGTGCTTGCCTGTGCCGCATGCATGGCCTGTTATTTCCTGCTGGGCGAACGCACGATCGCTTCACTGGGCAGCAGCGGTTTCGCCATCATTGCGCTGAGTTCCGCAGCCGGGTTCGTGCTCACCGTGTTTGCCATCGCGCGCCCGATAGCCGCAGTCACTGCGCTCACTGCCCATGACTGGCTGTTGCTGGGCGCACTGGCGGTGATGGGCATGTTCCTGCCCACCATCTTTCAGGCTGGCGCGATCAGTCGCATCGGTGCCGAACGCGGCGCGCTGGCCAGCACCATCGGCCCGCCGGCGGCATTGCTGCTGGGAGTACTGATGCTGGGAGAAAAGCCCGACGTCTGGCAGCTGCTCGGCACTGCGCTCATCCTGACCGGAATCGTGCTGATCGCGCGGCAGAAGCCGGACTGATCAGGGCTTGCCGAGCAGCGCCGCCAGCGCCGGCTTCGTGTCGATGAGTATTTCGGTGATGGCCTGGCGATCCGCCGCGGAGATGCCGGCGGAAATTCCCGTGGTATCGCGCCCCTGCAGGATTTCCACGATGCGCGCGTAGAGGTAGTCCAGCGCGTACTCCGGCAGGTTGTCGAACTGGTCCGAATAGATTTCGTAGCTGAGCGGATAGCGCAGCAGTCGCGTGTTCAGATCCAGTTCGCGCAATGAGCGGCCCCTGGAGTCCTTCGGCCCCAGTTGCGACACCCGCCGGGCGAAGCCGCTGCCGCCTTCGATGCGATCCTGGTAGGTTGCGGCGCCCTGGAAGAACAGCAGCTTCACCAGCGGCTCGATCATCTTCTGCAGGCGGTCCTGGTCGGCAGCAGTGATGTCCTGCCAGTGCCGTGGCGTGGCCGCTGGCTGCGCGGCATCGCCGCGCGACATGACCGTGCGCACCTTGTAATTCACGCGCGTCATCATGTTCTGCAGCTGCGTCTGGTGTTCCAGCACCAGCAATGCCACCACGTCGCTCTGGTCGGTCAGCCAGTGCGACCGGTCAATGTAACTTCTGACGTTGGCCAGATTCGTGCGCTCTGCGCGCCGCTTCTGCAGCGTCTCTCCGGCGCGCTCCTCGCGCAGTGGCAGATTGCCGAGGTGCGCCTGGGTTCCGGTCTTGCCGGTGACATACCAGCCACCCCAGCGCTGCGCCAGCGGCGTGTGGTCGTTGGTTTCGTCTGCGGTCACTCCGGTGCGCGGATCAGAAGGGTCCTGCACCGGCGCAGACAGCACCATCAGCCGCGGCACTCCGCCGCCCATCTGCGAGAAGGTGTCGTGGCAGGACAGGCAGCGATTGCCCTCGCGCTCCATGTGCGTGGGCGGCCCCTCCTGGTGGTTCTCGAAGGCGTAGAACACGGCGCCCTTGCTGCCATCGATGCTCGCCACTTCGATGAGCGGCGAGCCCTGCACATAGCCAACATAGGTGTCGTCATTGAAATAGACCGCACGCGGCGTGTGCCCGTTGATGTATTCGATCTGCAGGCTGGTGCGCGAATACACCAGCACCTGGGAGTCCGGGTTGATGTCCAGCGCCCTCAGCAATGACTTCAGGTAGCCGAACTGCGGGTCCCAGCTGAACTTGAGTTCACCGGAAAGCAGTTGCTGCTGCATTCGCCAGACGCGGTTGTGCGTGGCCGGGCCGGAATAGTCGATGACCGGATACTCGGTGTCGTAGGGAACAGATGTGCGCAGCCGGTCAGGTTCGCCCGCCAGGCCCGCGGCCGCAGCAGCCAGCAACATCATCGTGATCAGTAATTCGCGGCGCATATCTGATGGACCTGCCCTTGGTTGGCATGTTCCCGGGAAAGCAGTCTAACCGGCCAGCAGGATGGCCTCCGCGTGCTCGATGGCCTGCGGCTGCCCGTAGACCACCAGCACGTCCCCGCCCTGCAGCACCGTTTCGTCCGAGGGCTCACGCCCGGTGATGCCCCGCCGCCGGATCGCCGTGAAGGCCACCTCTGCTCCGCGGGCCCGCACCTCCTGCAGCGACCTGCCCACGGACCACGCCAGCGGTGGAATCACGATGGAGGAAATGCCCTCCTGCCCCTCATCGCCCTCCACCGCGCCGCCCGGTGTGTAAGGCAGCAGCACGCTGCGCAACGTCGCATAGCGGGCGCGACGAATCTGGTCCATCACGCCGACGACATTCTTGATCGACATGTTGAGCGCCATCAGCGTGTGGGCCGCCAGCATCAGGCTGGCCTCGAAGGTTTCCGGCACCACCTCGGTTGCGCCCACCGCGCGCAGCTGGTCAATGCCTCCGTCGTCGGCGGTGCGCACCAGCACCGGCACATCCGCCCGCAGCCGGCGCACCGCTCGCACGATGGACAGCGATACCGCCGCATCCGCAAAGCTCACCACCAGCGCGCTGGCATTGGCGAGGCCACAGCTTTCCAGCACATCCTCATCCGAGGAATCCCCGAAGATGACCGGATGGCCGGCCTGCCGCGCCGGCATCACGCGGTGTGGATCCAGATCCACCGCGATGTACTCGAAGCCCTGCGACTCCAGCACGCGCGCGATGTTCTGGCCGACGCGGCCATAGCCGCACAGGATCACGTGCTCGCGGCGGCCGACCTCGAGCGTTGCCGCATCCAGACGCTCGACCGCCCGTTGCGGCGGACCCTTCTCGCGCAGCAGGAAGCGCGCCAGCGTCTTGTTGTAGCGGATGCCGAAGGGAGCAATCAGCATGGTCACCACCAGCGCCAGCAGCATGGGCTGCGCCACCGAGTTCGGCGCCACCGACTCCGGTGCCTTGATGAGGATGATGAGCAGCGCCACGCCGAATTCCCCACCCCCTCCCTGCAGCACGCCGGTGCGCAGCGCCTTGAACCAGTTGCTGACGAAGCCGCGTACCGCCAGCGTTGCCGCCAGCACCTTCAGCAGGATCATGCCCACGACGATGCCGGAGACCAGCAGGAAGTGCGCGCGTATCAATTGCACGTCCAGCAACATGCCCACCGAAATGAAGAACAGGCCCAGCAGCAGTTCGCGGAATGGCCGGATCACCGCCTCGACCTGGTGACGGTATTCGGTCTCGGCCAGCAGCATGCCCGCGAGGAACCCGCCCAGCGCCAGCGACAACCCGGCATGTTCGGTGATCCATGCCGAACCCAGCACCACGAACAGCACGGCCAGCGTGAACAGTTCGCGCAGACGGCTGTTGGCCATTTCCACGAACAGCGGCCGCATCAGGAAGCGGCCGGCGACCATCACGATCAGCAGCGCAACCAGACCGCCGGCCACCGACTTCGCGACACTGCCCACGTCGAAATGAGTTGGGCCGCCATCGGCCAGCACGCCAGCCAGCGCCAGCAATGGCACGAAGGCCAGATCCTGGAACAGCAGAATGGCGAACGTAAGCCGGCCGTGGGTACGATTGAGTTCGGCCTGCTCGCTCAGCTGACGGATCACGATGGCGGTGGAGGACATCGACAGCGCGCCGCCGATCACCAGCGATACCAGCCACGACAGCTCCAGCGCGCGGCCGATACCCACGAACAGCGCCATGGTGACCAGCACCTGCGCGAGGCCCAGCCCGAACACCTCGCGACGCATGGCCACCATGCGCGGCCACGAGAACTCCAGCCCCAGCGTGAACAGCAGGAACACGACCCCGACTTCGGCCAGCAGCTGGATGCGGTTGCTGTCGTCGAGGATGCCCAGTACATAAGGGCCGACCAGCACACCGACGATCAGATAGCCCAGCACCGGCGGCAGACCGATGCGCCGTGCCAGCGCCACCACCAGCAAGGCAGCCAGCAGCAGCGCGAGAACCTGTGTGAGTGGATCCTGCAGCATTGGCTGGCAGGATAGCCGAAGCGGCGCGCCTGCCGCCTCTCTACCTGCCGGCCATCAGCCCGGGAAGAACTCGATGGGCTTGGTGAACGTGGTCGGCAGAAAGTCTCCCGCTGGAAAGCGGATGGCCTTCACGCGGGTGACGATCTTGCCTACCAGCTCCTCATCATCCAGTTCGCTGGAAACGACGCGGCACGCAGTCACTTCGCCGGACGGGGCAACGGTTACTTCCAGCACCAGTTTGCCCTGCAACTCGGGCCGGGCGCGCAGTGCGCGCGTGTACAGCGCATACAGCGCGCCCTTGTTCTTGTCGAATTCTTCTTCGAAGCCTTCCTGGCCGCGCCGACCCTTGCCGTTCGCGCTGGTTCCCGACTTGTCCGCGCCGCTGATGGCCGCCACGCTGGAACTCACGCTGCCGGTGGTGTGGCTGCCCAGCTCGCCGGCACCGCCGCCAAAGCCGCGGCTGCTGCTGGCCGACGTTACGCCCGCACTGCCCGTGCCGGCTTTCGAGGCAATCAGCGAACGATCCGAGCGCACGTTGGCACTGGCCTGGCCGGCGCTCAGGTTGCGCGTATCCGGCAATGCATCGGCAAACTCGCGCCGCAGATCCGCCAGCTCGTCACGCACGCTGGCCAGCTGCTTTTCGGCCTTCTTGCGCGCCTGCTCGACCTTTTGCTCCTGCGGCACCGGCTTGGGTTCTTCCCTGGGCTTTTCCTGCTCGACGGGTTTCGGTGGTGGCGGTGGCGGCTTGGGCCGCTCCTGCACCATCAGGCGCGCCAGTCGCTCGGGAACTTCCGGCACCGCTTCCTGCACCTTGGGCCCGGGAATCCACGGCACCACGATGGCGAACACCAGGAACACGGCGAGGCAGATCGTCGCCAGGCGCCTGAAGCGGCGTTGTGCGTCCGGGTCTTCCTCCCAGGGCAACTCGAAGCGACGGTAATAGGGTGCCAGTACCATGGTTGCCCTGGCCCTACCGGGCCAGCCCCGCGCCAAGGTCCACGGGCTTGTCCTTCTCCACGGCGGCGAAGGAAATCTTCACGAAGTCGGCACTGGTGGCCGTCTGCATCACCTTCTTCAGCACCTCGTAGGGCAGGCTCTTGTCGGCCATCACCGTGATCTCGGGCTCGGCGTCACTGGCACTGGCGGCGATGCGCGGTTTGACCAGCACTCTCTTCAGCGGTTCGAACACCGCGTCCTTGCTGGCCCGCAGCTCGGCGACGTCGGCCACCTTCTGCCCCTGCACGAACAGTTCATCGGTGGTCAGCATCACCACCACCGTCTCATGCGGCTTCGCCGTGACGATGGACTGGGGAATCTCGATTCCCTTGCTGTTCTGCACGACCTCGACCTCGGTCGAGTAGACGAGCAGGAACGACACCAGCACCGACAGGATGTCGATCATCGGAATCAGGTTCAGCTCACCGGCTGCGCGATTGCGCAGATGATGCGTGACCATGCGGCGGGCGCGATTGGACATCCTCATCGCGCAGCACCCCCGCCCTGGATCTCGGCGTCGCCCAGCGACACATCCGGGAACAGCTCGGCCTGCACCAGCGTGGCGCCCTGGCGCTGCTCGACGATGCGCACCGTATCCATCACCTGCACCAGATCGTCATACGGCACGTCCGGTTCCAGCAGCAACGTGGCTTCGGTCATCTGCGGAAACTTCGCCTTGACCTCCTGCAGGAATTCCGACAGCCCGGGCAGATCGTAGTGGGCCAGCCCGGTGAGCGCGGGGAAGCTCTTCAGCGGACCGCTCTTGCGATCCTGCACGGTGAGGCCGGTCTTGCGCAGCACCACTTCCAGCACCAGGCCCGGCGGCAGCTCCGTGGGGACCGTGCTCTCGTTCGGCAGCTTCAATTCCATGATCACGGTGCGCGAGAACACCGCGGTCATCAGCAGGAAGGTGACCAGCACCGTGAAGATGTCGATCATGGGCACGAGCAGCAGCTCCGCCGGTTTGCGGTGCTGCCGTTCGAGCTTGCGCATGGCATAGCCGCGACGCATGGGAATCGACCCCTGTTACCAGCCTGCGGTCAGGCCGAAACCGCGGCGCCTTCGGGGCGACGCTCGACGATGGAATTCAGGAACTTGACCGATGCCATCTCCAGGCTGTCGATCAGCTCCGTGGTCTTGGTCTGCAGCACCGCGTGGATGATCAGCAGCGGCACCGCGACCATCAGGCCGAAGGCCGTGCAGTTCATCGCCTCGGAAATGGATGCCGACAGCAGGTTGGCCTTTTCCGCCGGGTTCACCGTCGCCACCGCGCTGAAGGCCTGGATCAGGCCCATGACCGTGCCGAGCAGTCCAAGCAGCGTGGCCAGGTTCGCGAACGTGGCCAGGTAATGGGTACGCTTCTCGAGCCGCGGCACGATGCCCATCAGGCTCTCCTCCATCGCCTTTTCCACGTCATCACGGCGCTTGGCGCCCTGGATGCGTGCCAGACCGTAGGTGAGGATCTGGCCCACCGCCGACAGCGACCTGGAAGCCAGCTCGGCCGCGCCGCGGAAATTGCCCGCACCCAGCAGTGGCTCAAGCTGCTTCCACAGCGACTGGTTGCGGCTGCGCGCCCAGGTCAGATAGAGATAGCGCTCGATCGCGATGGCGATGCCGATGACCGCCACCAATGCGATCGGGATCATGAAGTGCCCGCCGTCCTGAAAGAACTTGGCGATATGCGATATGAGACTCATCGGATAGCTCCCTGACTGTATTCGCAGGCCTGAATCAGCCCGCACCTTGAAACCCCGGCAGCAAATTTGCTGCGATCTATTTCTCAACCCCTCGATTGTCGGTGGCCGCCTCGCCCCTGGCTCCCGCCTTGTCGGGCTGCAGCGCGTCGTGATAGCGGTTCTGTCGCCGAAAGACGTCACGGTCCACGGGCGCCAGCACCTCATCCAGCAGGCTCTTGACAGGTTTGCCGGACACGTCGCCCAGGTCGGCCCGCTTCCAGGGCACCACGTACAGCACGCGTGGCAACTCACGATTGCCGGTGATCTGCGTGGTATCGAGCTCGATGCGGTCCGTGCTCGCGGGCTTTGCCGCCGGCTGTGTTGCCTCCGGCTTGCCCGCGGGCGCGCTTGTCCCTGCCGGCTTCGGTGTCGCCGGTTCGGCGGCCGGCACACAAAGGCTCGCACCCAGCAGCGACAGCGCGATGAACAGGGAATGCCTGGTGCTCATTGTGCCTCCGGCGCTGGCGCGGGTTCCGG
>Ga0164241_10000795_pt1 | contig 47578 bp, 46 predicted proteins | sample OricomyardsoilBY_FD_108780 | JGI IMG/M metagenome (GOLD analysis project Ga0164241, IMG submission 108780) | Backyard soil microbial communities from Emeryville, California, USA - Original compost - Back yard soil (BY) | ecosystem: Environmental > Terrestrial > Soil > Unclassified | place: USA... | reverse complement strand
TGGGCGGTGCGCCTGACGCTGGGGCCGAGACCGGTGGCGGGGGCGCGCTGGGTGGCAACCTCAGCGGCGGTAAAGGCGGCATCGGCAGCGGCGGCAAAACGAACGACGGCGGAAGCGCGGTTGCCGGCAGCGGGGGCAGCTTCGTCCAAGCGCCGCCCGTCCCGCTCGAAGACCTCGAGCTATGGTTCGACGCCAACGAGGGCGTGACCCAAGCCAATGGCGTCGTCGTTTCGTGGAAAGATCTGTCGGGCCATCAGCGCGACGCCCTCCAACCTTCGACGATGTCTCGACCCAAGCTCGGCAAGCTCAACGGCAAGGCGGGCTTGGTGTTCGATGGCGAGGACGATCACCTGCGAATCGACTCCCTTCCCGGCAACTTCAGCAAGGGCGTGTCCATCTTCGTCATGATGCAGCAGGACGTCGACGTGGGCGCGTGTACGGCGTTCTTCGAGGCCTCCACGGGACCCGAAATCGACGATGTTCATCTGGGCACGTGGCAGGGCGCGCTCCTGTACGAAGTGCTCGAACATTGGGTGAACCCGACGGATCACCCGGTGACGCTGGGTGAGCCGCAGTTGGTCGCAGCCGTGCACCGCCTGAACCTTTCGGTCGAGCTACGCCGCAACAGCAATAGCGTGGGCGACGACAATTTTGCGTTACCGGAGACCATCGCGCGCGAAGCCTTCATTGGTTACACGCAGTACAACGGATGCCAAACGTTGGCGGGCACCATCGGCGAGATGTTGGTCTACAGCCGCGGCGTCACTGACGCCGAGTTGATTCAGGTCGAAAGTTACCTGAACACGAAGTGGGGCTGCTGCGCCGAGTGAGGGCAGGGTCGCGCGGGCTTGGTTTCGTTTTGCGCGCTCAGTCTTGCTGCATGCGACCGCGTACGAACTTCGCGTGACCGTGTAGGTACTCGTCCGTCCAGCCGCCGTCGATCGGTGCGCCCGGCACCAACAGACAACTGGAATCCGGCTCGCAGCCATCCAGCTTCCACGCCGTCCAGCTGATCTTGTGAGCCTTGAGCCAATCGTCCCACTTTTGAGCTTCATCCACGCACACCACGCCGTCGAGGCCGCCGTCCGCATTGGTGGCGCCCCATTCCGTCACGAACAGCGCGGCGCCCATGTTGAGCGCAATTTCCGCTTTGCGGCGGAAGGCATCTTTGTGGGTGCAGGCGTAGTAGTGCAGCGTATAGAGCAGGTTCGTTCCGTCCACCGGGTCGTTCGCGGCCAGGTCGACGTCTTGCGAATAGTTGGGGGTGCCGAGCACGATCGGCGCTTCGCCGTCTTGTTCGCGAATCGCGGCGACCACGGCTTCGTGGTATTTCTTCAGGTCGGCCCAGCCGATGCCCTTGGGCTCGTTGTAGGGCTCGTAAATGACGTTGGGCACGCCGGAGTATTTCGCGGCCATCTCGGAGAAGAACGCCACCGCTTCGTCTTGGTGCTCGTACGCTTGGTGCGCGTGAAAATCGACGAGCACGTACACGCCCGCTTCGATGGCGTTGTCGACGACGTTGAAGACCTGCTGCTTGGCGACCTCGGGCAGGTCCAAATAGGCGCCGGCCGGCTCCACGCCCATCGCGGCCCGGATGACGGTGAGCTTCCAGTTGTTACGCATCCAGCGCAGAGCCGTCGCGTCCTCCGCGTAGCCTTCGCTCTCCCAATTGAGCCACATGCTGCTGACGCCCTTGAGCTGGACGGGCTCGCCCTCTTCGTTCACCAATTGGCCGCCTTCCACTTTCAGGTGGCCGTTGGCCGCTACCGGGGTCGGATCGGGTCCGTCCTCGGCGCCCACGTCTTCGTTGCTGCCCTCGTCGGTCGGATCGCCGCTCATGGGTTTGGGCGGGACCAGGGTAGAGCGACCCGAGTCGCAGCCTGAGGAGAAAAGCCCGAAAAGGAGCAAACCCGTGACTGTCGCGCGACCGAGCATCAGCGATTCTTGGCTCCAAACCCCATAATGCTCAACCAGAACCAGCTCTAAATTCTCTCATTTTCGCTCAGCGGCGCTCCGTTCTGGAGAAACGGCTCCGAAAACTGGAGGAAACGTTCGACCTGGATACTCGACCTCGCTTCGTAGGCTCACCGGGCGAAAGGTCACTCATGAACCCGGTTCTTCGGCTCATCGGTATTTCGGTTCTGTCGCTCATAGCGACTACGGCGTGTAGCAAGACTGAGGCTCCCAAGCCGGCTGCGGAAGAAAAGCCGGCTGCGGCGGCTTCGGCGCCAGCTCCATCCCCGGCCGCGGCACCTTCGCCTTCGCCGACGGCTGGCGGTAGCGGCTTGAAAATCGCTTACAGCGATTGGCCAGGCTGGGTGGCATGGGAAATTGCCATCCAAAAGGGCTGGTTCAAGGAGGCGGGCGTGGACGTCGAGTTTACGTGGCTCGACTACGGCCCATCGATGGAGGCGTTCTCGGCCGGCAAGGTCGACGCCGTTTGCATGACCAACGGTGACGCTCTCGTCACCGGTGCGACGGGCGGCAAGAGCGTCTCGATCATCGTCAATGACTACAGCGACGGCAACGACATGATCGTCGCCAAGCCGGGCATCGCCACGATGGCGCAGCTCAAGGGCAAGACCATCGGCGTCGAGGTCGGATTCGTCGACCACCTGCTGCTTCTGCACGCGCTCAAGGCCGCGAACATGAAGGAGTCGGACATCAAGCTCAAGAACGTCAAGACCGACGAGACGCCGCAATCGCTCAAGTCGGGCGACGTCGACGCCGTCGGCTGCTGGCAGCCGAGCAGCGGAGCCGCTCTCAACGAAGTGCCCGGCTCGAAGCCCATCTTCACCAGTAAAGACGTGCCCGGCCTGATTTACGACATGTTGGCCGTCAATCCGAAGAGCCTGGCCGAGCACCGCGCCGACTGGGTCAAAATCACCAAGGTTTGGGATCGCGTTGCCAAGTTCGTCAACGACCCCAAAAACCTGGACGAGGCGGCCAAGATCATGGGCGCCCGCGTTCGGCTCTCGCCCGACGAGTACAAGGCGATCATGAAGGGCACGCACATCATGGACCTCGACGAGGGCAAGAAGCACTTTGCCAAGGCCGACGGTCTGACGTCCATTTACGGCTCGAACAAGATCGTCGACGAGTTCAACGTCAAAAATGCCGTCTACAAGGCGCCCGAAAAAGTCGACTTATACCTCGACCCCTCCGTCACTGAGGAAGCGCTCAAGTGACGCTCGACGGGCCACGACGAGAGCCCGTGGCGCCGTCTTCGGCTGGGGCAACTGCCCCGGCCGCTCCGGCCAAGCCGAGCCGTCGCCCGCTGCTAGCGGTGCGCGCGCCGCTGCCGCCGCGCGCGAGCTTGGTGGCGGGCGTGCTCGCCTTCGCGCTGCCGCTTTTGGCCTGGTGCATCGTCAGCTACGTGCCGTTCGTCTGGCACCCGCTCGTACACGTTCGCGACGCCAGTGACGTGAACGTGCCGGGCGAGCACAGCTACGTGGCCATCGATCAGCTGATCGATCTGGAAGTCTTCGACAAGCGCAACCAGGAGCTGGCCCGGGCCAACAAGAAGCCGCTGGCGGGTGAGCGAGCGAATCCAATCTTTTTACCGGCACCGCACGAAGTGGCGCGCGCGTTCTACACGGCGTTCACGACGCCGCCGTTGCGGCGTGGCGACTTTTGGCTGCACGAGAGCCTGTGGCAAAGCTGCCAGGTCATCTTCTGGGGCTTCATTTACGCGGCCCTGTTGGGCCTCCCGTTGGGAATTCTGTGCGGAACCTTCTCGCTTTTTTCGCGCCTGGCGGAGCCGTTCGTCGACTTCGTGCGCTACATGCCGGCGCCGGGGTTCGGGGCGCTGGCGGTCGCCGTGTCGGGGCTGGGCAACGAGCCGAAGATCACCATCATCTTCATCGGCACTTTCTTTCAGATGGTGCTGATCATCGCCAACACGACACGCTCGGTCGACGGTGCGCTGTTGCAGGCGGCGCAAACGCTCGGCGCCAGTCGGTTTCAGTTGCTGAAGAGCGTCGTGATTCCGGCGGCCGTGCCGTCGTTGTACCGCGACATGCGCATCCTACTCGGCTGGGCCTGGACGTACCTGGTCGTGGCCGAGCTGATCGGCGAAAAATCCGGCATCAGCGCGTTCCTATACCAAGAGCAGCGCTACCGGCACTTCGACAACGTCTACGCCGGCATCGTGATGATCGGCATCATTGGCTTGGTCACCGATCAGTCTCTGAACTTTCTCGGCCGCTTCCTGTTCCCGTGGGAGACGGGTAACAACTCGCTGTTCCGGTTGTTCTCCCAGATCAAGTTGGCGCTGTCGCCGCGCGGCACGGCGGCACCGGAAGCGGATCCGATCAATGATTCGCAGGTGCTGGAGCGCATGCCCATCGTTCCCATGGCGGAAACGCCGGAAGAAGAAGCCCATGTCGGTTGAAGATCGCCTCGAGTTGCCCAGCTACCTGCATCACACGGACGATGTTTCGGCGCGCTTCGCCGAAATCCGCCGCCAGCCGGTAGTCATGCGAATGGCGGCGGTTTCCCGTCAATTCGAGAGCGCGCAAGGCCCCGTGCTGGCGCTGTCGAAAATCAGCTTCGACGTCCGCCGCCGCGAGCTCATCAGCGTCATCGGTCCGTCGGGCTGCGGCAAATCGACGCTCATCCGCATCGTCGCGGGCTTGGAGACGTGCACGGGCGGCTCCATCACCATCGACGGCAAGGAAGTGGGCGAGCCAGCCGCCGATCGCGGCATGGTGTTCCAGGGCTACACGTTGTTTCCGTGGCTCAACGTGAAGCAGAACGTGATGTTCGGCTTGCGCATGAAGGGCATGCCCAAGCCCAAGGCCGAGCGGATGGCGATGGATTGGCTGGACTTAGTCGGGCTCACCAATTTTGCGAGCCACTACCCAGCCCAGCTGTCCGGCGGCATGAAGCAGCGCGTCGCCATCGCCCGGGCGCTCGCGAACGAGCCGCGCATCTTGCTGATGGACGAGCCGTTTGGCGCGCTCGACGCGCAGACCCGCGCCAGCATGCAGGCGCACCTGTTGAAAATCTGGGAGACGGTCGACGTTACGATCCTGTTCATCACCCACGATCTCGACGAAGCCATCTATCTGTCCGATCGCATCGTGGTCTTGGGCGCGCATCCCGGACGTATCCTCGAAATCATCGACGTGCCGGTCGCGCGGCCTCGAAATACCGACCAATTCCTGGCCGGACACTTTCTCGCTACCAAAAAGCGGCTCGAACAGTTGATTCACCATCGCGAAACGTCCCCGAAACATGATGCGGGGAAACTGGGCATCGTTGCGGCCTAGCGCCGCGGCACTTCGCAAAGCCTGAGCCGGGACGACCCGGTTCGCGACGGGCCACAATGCCGGGACGACTCGGCGCTGAATGTCCCTTCCAGGGTCCGGACGGCACCGGGCGCGAGTGTGCTCCACGTCGACCTCCCTGGGGAGAAGGCACGACGTATGAGCGATTTGGCATTGATAGTGGAAGAGCCCCTGCGCGGCGGGCAAATGTGGTCCCGCGTCCTGCGTCGCGGACAGACGCTCCGGCTCACCGACGTCGAAGGCGGCGCCGCCGTGGCGGCGCTCTTCTACAACGCGTAAGAGCCCAGCGAGCGCTACAACATGCCCGACACCCTGAAGGCGCAGCACATCGCGCGCCTGACCGCAGGTTACGTCCTTTACTCGGACATGGGGCGCGTCTTGTGCTCGGTGATGGAAGATTCAGTCGGCTGGCACGACACCATCACCGGTCACGGCACGGCCGCCCACGGGCGCGCCAAATACGGCCAGGGTAGCTATCAAGAGCTGCGCAACGACTGGCATCGCAACACGCGCGACAATTTCTTGGTGGAGCTCGGCAAGTACGATCTGGGCAAGCGAGACTTGGTCGCCAACCTCAACTTTTTCGTGAAAGTCGTGGTCGACGACCAGGGCACGTTGGGCTTCGTGCCCGGTCACTCTCCCGCCGGCGGCTTCGTCGAGCTGCGCGCGGAGATGAACACGTTGGTCGTGTTGTCGAATACGCCGCACCCGCTCGACCCCAGCCCCCGCTACGCGCCGAAGCCGGTGGTGCTCACGGTGCGGGCAGGGGCGCCCGCGGGCCCGGACGATCCTTGTCGCCGGTCGCGCCCGGAAAACGCGCGCGGGTTCACGCTGACCGAGAGCTATTTTGCGGGGAGGATCTGATGGCGCTGCTCGAAAGCAAGCTTTCGCCGACCGCCGCCGTGTTCGATCAGGTGGTGCTGGCCGGTGACGGCTTCACGCACGTGATAAAGCGCGGCCAAATCTTGCGCATCGTCGACGTGGAGGGGAATCAGGCGGCCGATACGTTGTTCTACGACGCGCACGCGCCCGAGAACCGCTATAGCGCGGTCGATACGGTGCGCGAGCAAGGTAACATTTACCTTTCGACCGGCACGCGGCTGATGTCGAGCGAGGGCGACGTGCTGCTGACGATCGTGGCCGACACCTGCGGTCGCCACGACACGTTGGGCGGCGCTTGCGCGGCTGAGTCGAACCAGGTGCGCTATGCGCTCGACAAGAAGTACATGCACGCCTGCCGCGACACGTTTCTGCTGCAGTGCGCTTGCTACACCAAAGATCTTTCGAAGAAAGACATCACTGCCAACATCAACTTCTTCATGAACGTGCCCGTCACTCCCGAAGGCAAGCTCACGTTCGAGGACGGCGTGTCCGCCCCCGGCCGCTACGTGGAAATGCGCGCCGAGCGTGACGTCAGAGTGCTGATCTCGAATTGCCCCCAGCTCAACAACCCGTGCAACGGCTACAATCCAACGCCGGTCCGCGTTCTCGTTTGGGACGCGGAATGAAGAACTTTACCCTCAAAGAAAACGACCCCGAAGAATCTGGAAGCCCGAGGGCCCGGGCCAACCCTGGAAGATCAGGATTGAGCCCCTGGTTTACCAACAACACTGGACCGGTGATGTCTACGAAGCGGTTCGGGTCCTCTGGCTTCCTGATTCTTCGCGTTCGAGGGCGCTCGTCATGTTCGACACCGTTCTGATCGCCAATCGCGGCGAGATTGCTTGCCGCGTCATTCGTACCTTGAAGCGACTCGGCATCCGTTCGGTTGCTGTCTACTCCGAGGCCGATCGTCATTCCAAGCACGTGCTGGATGCCGACGTGGCCATCCGTGTCGGGCCGCCCCCGGCCAAGCAGAGCTACCTCGACGCCGAAGCGGTATTGGCCGCGGCGCGCAAAAGCGGCGCCCAAGCCATCCACCCCGGCTACGGTTTTCTCAGCGAAAACACGCGCTTTGCCGAGGCTGCAGAGGCGAGCGGCATCGCGTTCATCGGGCCAACCTCCGAGCAGATTTCCAAGTTTGGCCTGAAGCATACGGCGCGCGCCCTGGCCAAGGCGGCGGGCGTGCCTCTGCTGCCGGGCAGCGAGGTGCTCGCGGATCTCGAAGAAGCGCAGCGTGAAGCCGTGCGAATCGGGTTCCCGGTGATGCTCAAGAGCTCCGCCGGGGGCGGCGGTATCGGCATGTCGCTGTGCCGCAGCGCCGCCGAGCTGAGCGTTGCCTACGACGCCGTCAAGCGCCTCAGTCAGAACAACTTCGGTGATTCCAGCGTGTTCCTCGAGCGCTTCGTCGAGCGCGCGCGGCACATCGAGGTGCAGCTGTTCGGTGACGGTCGCGGTGACGTGATCGCGTTGGGCGAACGTGACTGCTCGGCGCAGCGTCGCAATCAAAAGGTGATCGAAGAGACGCCGGCTCCGAACCTGGAGCCAGGTTTACGCAAAGCGTTGCACGAGGCGGCCGTCGTGCTGGGCAAGACCGTCGGCTACCGCTCCGCCGGTACGGTCGAGTTCGTGTTCGATGCCGAGCGTCGAGAATTCTACTTTTTGGAAGTGAACACTCGCCTGCAGGTCGAGCACGGCGTGACCGAGCTGGTCATGGGCGTGGATCTCGTGGAGTGGATGCTCCGGACCGCCGCCGGCGTCCCCCCGGATTTGAGCCAGTTTCGCGATCGGACGCCGAATGGCCACGCGATTCAAGTCCGTGTGTACGCCGAAGATCCCGCGCGTGACTTCAAGCCCAGCTCGGGCTTGCTCACGGAGGTCGAGCTACCCGACGTGCGGGTCGACACCTGGATCGAGCGCGGCACCGAGGTCTCGCCGTTTTACGACCCGCTATTGGCCAAAATCATCGTCCAAGGCGAGGACCGTGAGCGAGCCCTCGCCACCTTGCGCGCCGCCATCGCCCAGACCCGCATCGGCGGCATCGAGACGAACCTCGCCTACTTGGCGCAGCTGGCGCAAGATCCGGTCTTCGTCGCCGGCGAGACGACGACCGCGCACCTGAAGAGCGTCGCCTTCACGACGCCCAGCATCGAAGTCCTGGCGCCGGGCACCTTCAGCATCGTGGTCGAGTATCCCGGGCGGCTCGGCTATTGGGACGTCGGCATTCCCCCTTCGGGACCCATGGATCCGTTGGCGCTGCGGCTCGCCAATCGCGTCGTCGGCAACGGTGAGGGCGCTCCGGGCCTCGAGCTCACCATGTCCGGCCCCACGTTGCGCTTCGCGACCGACGCGGTGGTGGCGCTCGCCGGCGCCGACATGGCGGCGACACTCGACGATACGCCCGTAGCTATTTTTACGCCGATTTTCGTGAAGGCGGGCCAGACCCTCAAGCTGTCGGCGATCGCCGAAGCGGGCGCGCGCGGATACCTAGCCGTGCGCTCTGGCATCGCCGTGCCCGCTTACCTGGGTAGCCGCACCACCTTCACCCTGGGCGGTTTCGGCGGCCACGGCGGCCGCGTGCTGCGTCGCGGCGACGTCTTGCACATCGGGGCGGAGCGACCGAAAGACGAGCCGCGCTTCTTGCCCGAGGCCCTCCGGCCCCGCATCGCTCGCGCTTGGCAGCTGGGCGTGCTGTACGGACCGCACGGCGCTCCCGATTTTTTCACGCCTCGCGACATCGAGATGCTGTTCGCCAGCGATTGGGAGGTTCACTACAACTCCAACCGCACCGGCGTACGTCTGGTCGGGCCAAAGCCCGAGTGGGCGCGTCCCGACGGCGGCGAGGCTGGCTTGCATCCGTCGAACATTCACGACGTGGCGTACGCCATCGGCTCGATCGACTTCACCGGTGACATGCCGATCCTGCTCGGGCCCGACGGCCCCAGCTTGGGTGGCTTCGTGTGCCCGGGCGTGATCGCCACCGCCGAGCTGTGGAAGATGGGTCAGCTGCGCCCCGGCGACACCGTGCGCTTGGTGCCGCTCTCGGTAGAGCAGGCGACGGCGCTCGAAGTGGCGCAAAATGCCCTGATTGAGCGGCGCGAAGGCGAGTCGCCGGCAGTCACGCTCAGCGCCGTAACACCCGCGGGGGCGGTGGCGGCGGAGCTGCCCCAGGCGCTGGGGCAGGTCAAGGTCGTGTACCGCCGTGCCGGCGACCGCTACCTGCTCGTCGAATACGGGCCGCTAGTGCTCGACCTGCGCCTGCGTTTTCGCGTGCATGCGTTGATGACCTGGCTGAAGGACAGCAAGCTGCGCGGGATCGTCGACCTGACGCCGGGCGTGCGCTCGCTGCAGATTCACTTCGACCCTCACGTGCTCTCGAGCAAGTCGTTGCTCTCGGCGCTGCAGGGCGCGGAGCGCGAGCTCGCCAGCATCGACGACGTCGAGGTGCCGACCCGCACCGTGCACCTGCCTTTGTCCTGGGACGACCCGCAGACGCAGCTCGCGATCGCCAAATACACCAGCGGCGTGCGACCCGACGCGCCCTGGTGCCCCAGTAACATCGAGTTCATCCGTCGCATCAACGGCTTGCCGTCGATTGACGACGTGTACCAGACGGTGTTCGGCGCAAGCTACCTGGTGCTGGGCTTGGGCGACGTGTACTTGGGCGCGCCGGTGGCGACCCCGGTCGACCCCAGGCACCGTTTGGTGACCACGAAGTACAACCCCGCCCGCACTTGGACGCCTGAAAATGCCGTCGGCATCGGCGGCGCCTACATGTGCATTTATGGCATGGAAGGGCCGGGCGGTTACCAGTTCGTCGGCCGCACGCTGCAGGTCTACAACCGCTTCCGCTCCACCTCGAAGTTCGCGCCCGGCACCCCGTGGCTCTTGCGCTTCTTCGACCAGATTCGTTTTCACCCGGTGTCGGCGGCCGAGCTGCTCGAGCAACGCGAGGCGTTTCCGTACGGCAAGGTCGACATTGACATCGACGAAGGCACGTTCAAGCTGCGCGATTACGAGCGCTTTTTGAGCGAGAACCAAGCGTCCATTTCCGCCTTCAAGAGCCAGCAACAACGCGCCTTCGAAGCCGAGCGCCAGCGCTGGATCGAAGACGGCCAGCTCAGCTTCAGCAGCGAAGCGCGCGGCGCTGGCGCGGCGCTCGGCGACGCGGCCGCGCTCCCGGCCGGCTGCGAGGCCGTCGAGTCGCACGTGCCGGGCAGCGTGTGGAAGCTGGAGGTCGAGCCCGGGCAACGCGTCGAGCGCGGCCAGACGCTGCTCGTGGTCGAATCGATGAAGATGGAGATCGCAGTCGAGGCGCCGACCGATGGCGTGGTAGTCGAGCTGCTCGTTGCCGAGGGGCACCCGGTGGCGCCTGGTCAGCGCGTGGCGGTGCTCGAGACCGAGGGCGGTACATGAGCATGACGATCCGTGACTTGGTGGCCGCGTACGGAGCCGGCAAAAGGTCGCCCAAAGACGAGATTTTGGGGTGTTTGCGCAAGATCGAGGCCGCGGGCGATCGTCCGATTTGGATTTCGCGCTTCAGCGAGGCGGCGGTGCTGGCGCAGCTCGACGCGGCCGATACGGCCGGGCCGCTGTACGGCGTACCGTTCGCGGTGAAGGACAACATCGACGTTGCGGGGTTGCCGACGACGGCCGCGTGTCCCGAGTTCAGCTACTTGCCCGCGCGCCACGCGACCGTGGTCGAGCGGCTGGTGCAAGCCGGTGCGATCGTGCTCGGCAAGACCAATCTGGATCAGTTTGCGACGGGGCTGGTCGGAACCCGCACCCCCTACGGCATCTGCTCCTCGGTGTTCGACGAGCGCTACGTCTCGGGCGGCTCCAGCTCGGGTTCGGCGGTCGCGCTGGCCAAGGGGCAGGTGGCGTTTTCGCTCGGCACCGACACCGCCGGCTCGGGGCGCGTGCCGGCCATGTTCAACGCCTTGGTCGGGGTCAAACCGACGCGCGGCCTGTTGAGCACCCGTGGCGTCGTGCCGGCGTGCCGCTCGCTCGATTGCGTGTCCATCTTCACCCGCACCCTCGACGACGCCGAGCTCTTGCTCGAAACGTGCGCTGGCTTCGACGCCGACGACAGCTATTCGCGCCGACGTGAGGCCGTCAATGGCCACGGCGACGCGCGTTTACGCATCGCCGTGCCACGCCCAGAAGACTTGGAGTTTTTCGGTGACCACGAGAACGCGGAGCTGTTTTTGGCCGCCCTCGAACGGGTCAAGAGCTGGGGCGCCGACGTTACCCGCTTCGATTTGGCGCCCTTCCGCGAGGCGGCCGCGCTGCTGTATGCCGGGCCTTGGGTCGCCGAGCGTTTGACCACGGTGGCGGAGCTGCTGGAGCGCAGCCCCGAGGCCATTCATCCGGTGGTGCGCGGCATCGCCGAAGGCGGCCGTAGCTACGGCGCGGACGCGACGTTCCGCGCGTTCTATCGCTTGGGTGAGCTGCGCCTGCGCGCAGCCAGCGTCCTCGCGACGTGTGACGCGCTGCTGCTGCCGACGGCGCCGTCGCACTACACGATCCAAGAACTGCACGACTCACCGCTCGAGCTCAACGCGCGGCTGGGTACGTACACCAACTTCGTCAACTTGCTCGATCTCGCGGCGTTGGCGGTACCGGCTGGCTTCAAGAAGTCGGGTTTGCCGTTCGGGGTCACGTTCATGGCGCCCGCCTTTCACGACGAACGGCTGTTGCAGCTCGGGCGGCGCTTCGTGGGCGAGGTCGAAGCGCCGGTACGGCCCGCCTACGACTGCGTGTGGCTCGCGGTCGCGGGCGCGCATCTTTCGGGACAGCCGCTCAATCACGAGCTCACGTCGCTGGGCGCTCGTCGCATTCGCACCACCAAAACTGCGCCCGAATACCGACTGTACGCGCTCGATACCGTGCCGCCCAAGCCGGGCTTGTTGCACGTACCTCGCGAAAGCGCGCACGCCATCGAGGTCGAGATTTGGGAGCTGACGCACGAAGCTTTCGGGGCGTTCGTGGCGAGAATTCCCGCGCCCATGACCATCGGCATGACCAAGCTCGCCGACGGCTCGCTCATAAAAGGTTTTTCATGCGAGCCTCATGCGCTGCACGGCGCGCGTGAAATCAGCCAGTTCGGCGGCTGGCGTGCGTTTCGAGCGAGCGCGTAAAATCGCAGCCGCGCGGCGCCCTCGGCGTCTTGCATCGTCAGGTCGCCCGCCAAGCTTCTGTAATTAAAGCGCAAATCTGCGGCGCGGCTGGCCGCGGCGCGGATTCTGCGGTGGCCTCTTGCGATGAAGTGAGTTAATTATGAAACTGGTTCCAGGTTCAGTGACCTGCCGCGTTCACCCCAGGAAGATGCCATGAGCTTGCTCTCTCGATTGGGTATGTTTTCGTCCCTCGCTGTCCTCGTCGCTGCGTGCGGCGGCTCCAACCCCGAGGCCGCCGCGCCCAGCTCGGATGCGGCAAGCTCGTCGGCGTCTTCGTCGAGCGCCCCCGCCGAAGAGCCGCTGACCGAGGCACCCACGCCGCCCAAGGCAACCGGCAACCCCTTCAAGGGCATGAAGCTGTGGGTCGATCCCGAATCACTGTCGATGCTGACCGCCAACTCGCTGCGCAAGAAGGATCCCGAGAAGGCGAAGATTCTCGACAAGATCGCGCAGCAGCCGCAGGCCCTGTGGGTCGGTGACTGGAACAAAGACGTCAAGCGCTACATCGAGTACATCATTGGCAAGACCAAGGCCGACGGCGCCGTCCCCATCTTCATTCTGTACAACGTGCCGGGCCGTGACTGCGGCCAGCACTCCAAGGGCGGCCTGAAGACGGGCGACGACTACCGCCGCTGGATTCGCAAGGTGGCCAAGGGCGCAGGGCAGGAAAAGGTCGTGTTCGTGCTCGAGCCGGACGCGCTCGGGCAACTCGACAAATGCTTGAGCAAAGAGCAGCAGGAAGAGCGCCTCGCCATCATTCACGACGCGGTGAAGGTCCTGCGCCAGAACCCGAACGCCTACGTTTACCTGGACGCCGGCCACGCTCACTGGGCGCCTGCGCCGGACATGGCCGATCGCCTCAAGCGCGCCGGCATCGCCGACGCGAACGGCTTCTCGCTCAACGTTTCCAACTACGTGTGGGACGCCGAGAACATCAAGTTCGGCCACACCGTCTCCGAGATGGTGGGCGGCGCGCCGTTCATCTTGGACACCAGCCGCAACGGCAACGGCCAAGACGAAAAGCTCGAGTGGTGCAACCCGCCCGGTCGCCACATCGGCAAGCCGCCGACGACCGAGACGGGCGACCCGCTCATCCAAGCTTACCTATGGCTGAAGCGCCCCGGTGAATCGGACGGCGAGTGCAACGGCGGTCCCAAAGCCGGCGTATTCTGGCTCGAAAGAGCGCTGGAGCTGGCGAAGTAAACCGGGCCGGGCCCGACCGACGCCGACGGCTGTTTCAGTCGTCGGCATCGCCGTTTCGTGGCCAGAGCGTTCGAGATTGACGTAGCAAACGCTCGGCGGCGTCTGCCTCGAGCGGCATCGCCAAGAGGTAGCCCTGGGCGTGTCCACAGCCCAGCGTTCGGACTCGTTCGAGCTGCTGACTCGTCTCGACGCCCTCGGCAATCACGTTCATATCGAGGCTCCGGGCCATGGCGACGATGGTATGGACAATCTCCGCACGATCGTCGCGAGCCCCAATGCGGGTGACGAAAGACTTGTCGATCTTGAGCGTGCTCACCGGGAATCGGTGAAGGTAGCTCAGGCACGAGTAGCCAGTTCCGAAGTCGTCCAGGCAGATCGACACGCCGAGCTCGGCCAGGCGGGCAAGGATCGCTTCTGGTGCTTCCGCGCCCGTCATCACGACGCTCTCGGTCAGCTCCAGAGCAATGTCCGAAAATCGAACTCCGCCGTCTTTTGCCGCGGACTCGATGGCGTGCGGCAGGTTTGGATCGGCGAATTGGCGGGCAGAGACGTTGACGTTCATGACGAGGTCGCGCAGGCCCACGCGCTGCCAGGCCCCCAGTTGTCGGCAGCTCTCTCGAAGAACCCAATCTCCCAGCTGCCGGATGAGCCCCGTCTCTTCGGCCAGCGGGATGAAATCGCTGGGTAGCAATAGCCCTCGTTCGGGGTGCTGCCAGCGAACCAACGCTTCCATGGCTTCCACGTTGCCGCTCGTGACGGACACGATCGGCTGATAATGCAGGCGAAACTCGGCGCGCTCGAGCGCACGCCGCAGATCCGCTTCGAGATGAAGCTGCGCCACGACGCCTTCGTGCATCGCCACATCGAAGACCTGGTATCGACCCCGGCCGCCGGTCTTCGCGCGGTACATCGCCGAGTCTGCGTCTCGCAGCAGGTCCTCGGCGCGCTCATAACGTGAGCTCATCATCGTGATACCGATACTGAGCGAAGCGAATACTTCCTTGCCTTCGATGTTGAAGGGCGTGTCCAGAGCGCTCAGCAGTCGCTCCGTCCACTTGGTGGCGTCCTTCAGGTCATGAGAGCCATCGAGAAGAATGGCGAATTCGTCGCCACCCAGGCGGGCGACCGTGTCGACCTCGCGCACGCACTCGGCCAAGCGAGCGGCCAAGACGGTGAGGAAGGCGTCGCCGGCCAGATGCCCGAGGCTGTCGTTGATCACTTTGAAGCGATCGACGTCGATCATGAGCACCGCAAACCCTTCGCCGGGTCGGCGCCGGGCTCGGCCATGCGCGCGCGCGAGGTGCACCATGAACAGGGCGCGATTCGCCAGCCCCGTCAAGCTGTCGTGAAACGCGCGCTCGACGAGCTTCTGTTCGGCCGCCTTGCGGTCTACGATCTCGCGCGCAAGGGCGGCGTTCGCTTCGGCCAGCTGTGTGGTGCGTTCTGCAACGCGTTGCTCGACTTCGGCGTGAGCGGCCTGGAGCGCCAGCTCGTGCTGCCGAAGGTGGACGAATACAGAAACTTTGCAGCGCAGCGCTTCGGCATCAATCGGCTTTCTGATGTAATCGACGGCACCGCTCGAATAGCTCTCGTAGATCTCCCTCTGCTCATCCGCGGCGCTGATGAAAATGATCGGGACCCGCCGCCGGCCCTCCTGCTGACGCAGGCGCTTCATGGTTTCGAAGCCGTCCATTCCCGGCATACGGATATCCATCAAAATGACGGCGAAGCTCTCGGCGCGGGCGGCGTCCAGGGCGTCTTGCCCCGAGGACGCCCTGACCAAGCGCTGACCGAGGGGCTCCAGCACCGTCTCTAGAACGAACAAGCTTTCTTGTCGGTCGTCGACGATGAGTATGCCGACGGTTTGGACTGGCTCGTCGATCAGGTGCGGTAACTCCTGGACTACCAAATCCAACATTGTGCACGACCGGTGCGCCGATCGCACCGGTGTGCGGCTGGCGCGGCGAAGATCTGGAGCACCGTGTGTGTGGACGGGGTCGCACGAGCTACAGCACGCACCGCTTTGATTTCAGACGTAACCTCTATCGTTTTTGCCGCAGTGAGGCGAAATGGTCAGCGCCGCGCAGCAGCACGCGAGCGCGCACACAAACCGTCACAGTCGTGGGCCGACGCAAGTTTCGTCGCGTTCGATGCAAGCTTCTGCCATTGCGATGCGCGCGCGCGGCAGCTCGAACCGCTGCTTGGGCCGTGGATCTGCGGGGCGAGGACGTGGCCCCGAGCTGGAACGCGGCTTGCTTACGGGCGACGCAACTATGAGAGCCGCCCTCAACCTCCGCCCGTCCATCACCGTCGCGCGGCGCCGCCTGCTGATCGTCGAGGGAGGCGCGTCGGTGTTGAGCCCCGATGGAGCCGACGGGTTCGACGAGACGGTCGCGTTACTCGAGCTCGCGGGGGACGAGCCCGCCGATTTTGCCGATCGGGTGTTGCGGCGTCTGGCCACGGCGGAGCGCTCGGGCCAGTCCTTCGACGCCGTTCTGCTGTTCATTGGCTCTTCTTGCACGCCCAGTGCTCAGGCCGCACGCCGTCTGATCGCGCTCGGCATCGCGGCTCACGCCCAGACCAACGCGCGGCTTTCCGAGCTCGTGGTCGTGGCTCGAGCCAACGCTCCGGAAGAGCTGCGCTATCACCTGCTCGAGCTCGCCGACGAGCTCATCCTCGGCTCCGACCACGAACCGTTACCCGTGCGTGTGCGCTTCGGCGATCCCAAAGCGGCCCCCATCAGCGGTGTGTTCGAACGCGTGACGCAGGGCTAACGAGCGGTGTCACACCTTCTGGCGGGCGAGGTCAGCCTTGGGAACGCCGCTCAGTTGCAGTTGATGCGTTCGGCGCTGACGGCAATGTCATCATAGTAGACGGTATTGGCGACGGCCCCGTATGCTTCCCAGCCAAATCCGATGCGCTCGAGTGCCGCGGGGTAGGTCGAAGCGGAGTGCCAGTCCGTCGGGCTGTCTGCCTTGACGACCTGGACCCCATCGACCCAAGCCGCGACCTTGCTGTTCTTGCCGTCGAACAGTCCTTCCACGCAAACCCATTTGTCGGAGACGGGCGGATCGGAGCAGGGCGTGCACGGCACGGAGTAGGGGTTGGGGCTGAGGCCGTCGCCTTGGGAGAGATTCGCAGCGATCTTGCCTGCCTGGCCGCCCAGGCGCGCCTCGTCCCCTTGGTCTACGTCGCCATTGTCGAGTAGCCCTCCGGCCTCCACGAAGGTGACGTGCGGTTGCCAGGTCGCAGCGGACGAGGCTCCATTCACGAAGCGGGCCCACGCGCGATAGTAGAGCGCTCCTGAAGCCGGCGGCAAACCAACCTTGGTCATCAGCATGGCGCCGGCGCTCTTCACCGCGACCTTGATCGAATGCGTGCCACTGTGCGCCTGCTCGGTAGAAACGCTGACACTATTGGCGTTGTCGCCGGTGGCGGCGGCGTTGAACACGCTCCACTTCGTGGCGTCTGGCGTCGTTCCGCTCGCGGCTTCAAAGTCGTCCGAGACGATGAGCGTCACGGAGCTCCCGCCGCCGGCGCCCGCGGCCTGACCGCCCGATCCGCTGGTGCCCCCGGTGGTGGTGGGGGTGCCGCCGACGCCCGCGCTGCCGCCGTTGGTCCCCCCGCTTGGGGCGCCCGATTGTGCACCGCCATTGGTGGCGCCACTCGCCGACGCCGTTCCGCCGGGCGTGTTGGCAGCGCCCGCGGTCGCGTTCGAGCCGCCCCCGACGGCAGTGGGGCCGGCCGAGCTGTCGCTACACGCGGGTAGGAACAACGCGGCGACGGCGAGGACCAGGGGTTGGGCGAGGGGAGCGATGGCCCGTCGAGCGGGCGCTTGGACGCGAAGCATCTTGTTCATAAAAGAGTCCGGACGGCCTCGGAGGAACATCTAGCACGTCGAGCGCGCTGCGCCGGAATGCGCATTCGCGACATGGATGGTCAGGGCAATTTTCTTTACCAAGACGGCCCGTCTAGAACCCGAGCACCACGCTGCCCGTGAGGTCTGTTGGAGTGGCGAGGGGCGTGGGAACGACGTGGAAGGACGTCGACTACCTGCACGAAAGGCGCCACCGCTGGCCGTTGCCAAAAGCGATGTCAGGGCGACCGACACCGTTGTGATCGCCCGTATCGACGAGCGAGGCCGAGCTGTATCGAGTGTAGTGGGTGGGCGCCAAGGGAGCGCTCACACCGGGTTGCCAGATTACGGTTCCGCTTGCGCACGTTGGGAGGTCGGGTTTCACGTCACGCAGCGCGCTAGCCGAGCAATGCGCCCAGTGCGACCACGCCGCGGCGGCCGGAACGGTGACCAGGCGGGGCGGGCGGGCAGCGGCGGAGGGCGCGGCTCAGCAGCATTTGAGGAATGTCTTCGACGTTCTCCAGTTCGAGCGCCAAGCCGCGGGTGTGCTCGCCGGGGCGGCGGCCGTGAACGACGCGCGCGACCGTGGCTTCGGCATCGACCCAATGGCCGGAGTGCGGGATCTGGAAGGAGACGATCAGGCGCTCCCCGGTCAGGGCCGGATCGGCGGGGCTTACCACCAGACCCGAGGCCGACAGGTTGACGATGCGATCGGCTATCAGCTGGAAATCACGCTCTCTTACCACCTGGCAATTGAGGCCAACGGAGTGGCGGGTGGAGCGGCGGCTGGCTTTGAGGGGTGAACGGCGCATCGAGAAACCTCCAAACGAAATCGTAAGAGGTCGGACTACGGCCGGGCCAACTTCGCGCAGACAAAGACGGCCGGACGGCGCGACCGAGCCCAAGGATGCCCTGCTAGCGGCCTTCGGACGGGGCGGGACGCTCGGCGACGGGCTCGCGAGTCAGCGATTTCACGAGCGCCCGAACCTCACCGGCATCGAACGGCTTGCCCAGCTTGGGGTTGTCGATGGAGTCGATGAAGCGGGCGGCGTGCTCGGTGAACGCGCCGCCGGTAATGAACACGATGCGCTCTTCTTGCCCCGGACAGACCTGCCGGGCGCGCTCGTAGACGTCGATGCCGGACAGCTCTGGCATCATCACGTCACAGAAGACGACATCGTACGGGCCCGAGTGCTCGATATGCGTCAACGCCTCGCGGCCGGAGAGCGCGCGCGTGACCTGGTAGCCGGAAAGCACGCGGCTGAGCGCTCGCAAAATGGCCGGCTCGTCGTCGACGATCAAGATGCGCGCGGCATGCTCGCGATTGGAAGGCGGCGGAAAGGTTGGTGGCCGGGGTTGCGGCGCCGCCTCCAGCGGGGCCGCCTCCAGCGACATCCAAACCAGCGTGCCCTGGCGGTTCTCGCTCTCGATGCCGATTTCGCCACCGAACTCGCTGACGATGCGATGCGAGATGCTGAGGCCGAGTCCCGTGCCGACGCCGACGGGCTTCGTGGTGAAGAACGGATCGAAGACACGACGCAGATACTCTTCGGGGATTCCGACGCCGGTGTCTTGAATCTCCAAGCGCGGCCGGCCGTACTTGTCGAGCAAGGTACGCACGGTGATCGAGTTGTTCTCGACGTTGCCGGCTTCGATGGCTTGGGCGGCGTTGACGAGCAGGTTCAGCACCACCTGGCCGAGCTTGGACTCCGTACCGATCACCCGCGGCACCGGATCGAGCATCAAGATGACGCGCGCTCGATGCCGGATCTCGTTCATGGCCATGTTGAGGGCACGCTCGATGACGCTGCCGAGGTCGACCGCCTGCACGCGGTCGTCGCCTTGGCGCGAGAAGGATCGCAAGTCGCCGACGATGCGTCGCACCCGGTCGGCGCCTTCCAGGCTTTCGTCGAGCAGCTCGCGCACCTCGCGGACTTCAGGGGGCGGCAGCTCGTTCCAGGGCAACGCCAGCTTGTTGCGGACGTAGTCCAGGTTGGCAATGACGTAGGCGAGCGGGTTGTTGATGCCGTGCGCGACGCCGGCTGCCAGCGTGCCGATCGACGCCATCCGGTCGCTGATCTGCAGCCGCAGCTGGATCTCTTTGCGATCCGTCACATCTACACCGGCGCCGATCACGTATTCGGTCAGGCCGCTGTTATCGAGCAAAGCCGCGTTCGTCCAGGACACGATGCGCGCCTCACCGCTCTTGGTGCGGATCAGCCCCTCTACGTTCTTGGGCATGACGGCGTGGAAGCGTGGTCCATGCTGCGCGAACGCGCGCTCCACCAGCTCGGCTTCGGGCGCAGCCAAGAGCGTCTCCCAAATGGGGCGACCCGTCAGCTCTTCGGCGCGGTACCCGGTCAGCTCGCACAGCGCGCGATTGACGCGCACGGCGGTGCCGTAGGCATCGGCCACGATCAGCAAAGAACCAACGGTCTCGACGACCGCGGAGACGAACTGTCGCTCTTCACCCAACTCGCGATTGAGGCGTTCCAGGTCCAGCGTGCGCTCACGGACGCGCGACTCGAGCTCGGAGTAGACACGCCGCACGACCTCCTCGGCTTCGTGCCGAAAGGTAACGTCGATTTCACTGAGCAAGATGGCGCGGCGCCCGGTCACGGGATCGGTCGTAGGCCTGGCCTCCAGCGCGTGCCGGCGTTGCCCTTCCAGGGTGTTGACCCAAACCTCCTCCACGAACTCCTTGCCGTTGCTGACGCGATGCAGCGCGCGCGCGGCGTCGTCCCGATCCGCGAAACGCTGCGCGAAGGCGTGTTGGCCGTCGCCGGCAAACAGGTGGCCGTACGTGCGGATGGCGGCCGGATTTTCCATCAGGGCTTGGCCTTCCAGATCGATGACGCTGACCAAGGCGGTCGTGTGCCGAAAGGCTTCGATCGCGCGCAGCGTGTCACCGGCCGCGCTGTCCGGGGCGGCGGGGGTGGCCTCGACGAGAAATACGGGCCCCGGGTCACCTGCAGGCAAGAGCGTAAACGAGCACAGCACCGTCACTGGGTCGGAGCCGGTGTAAAACGTCCACTGCTCGGTGATGCGCGCCTCCGACTTGAGCCGATGCGCGTAGCCCGTCATCCGCCCCTCGCTGGCGAGGGAGAAATCCTTGGCCAGGTCGCGCTCTTGCAGGGCCACGAGCGAGGTGGCGTGCCAGAATTTCACGGCCGCGTCGTTGCCCCAGCTGATGCGGCGCCGGCCGAGATCGAACACCCAAATGGGCGTCGAGAGCACCTGGAACGCATCTAGAGGTAACGAGCCATCGGGGCTCTGACTCGGGGCGGGGGGTGAAGCCGACACGGTACGGGATCGAGAAAGCTAGCGCGCCTTTCTGAAGTACGCGAGAGCGAAACCAGGTTTCTCGAACGGCAGGCCCGTGAGTCGCACCTCGCCCCTTTCGTAGGCATCGCCCTCGAAGGCGTCCAAGTCGCTCAATTTCGATTCGTCGACCTCGAACACCTCGCCCGAGACGGCTGTCTCGTGCTCCGGCTGCGCCTCCGCCTGCGCCGTCTCGGGGTCTGTCTCGTGCTCCGGCTGCGCCTTCGCTAGCGGCTTTGCCGCTGACGTCTCCGGCTCCGGCTCCGGCTGCGCCTGCGCCGTCTCGGGGTCTGTCTCGTGCTCCGGCTGCGCCTTCGCTAGCGGCTTTGCCGCTGACGTCTCCGGGTCCTGCTCCGGCTCCGGCTCCGGCTGCGCCTTCGCCTGCGCCGTCTCGGGGTCTGTCTCGTGCTCCGGCTGCGCCTTCGCTAGCGGCTTTGCCGCTGGTGTCTCCGGCTCCGGCTCCGGCTGCGCCTTCGCCTGCGCCGTCTCGGGGTCTGTGTCGTGCTCCGGCTGCGCGTTCGCTAGCGGCTTTGCCGCTGGTGTTTCCGGGTCCTGCTCCGGCTGCGCCTTCGCTTGCGCCTTCGCCTGCGCCTGCGCCTGCGGCTGCGCGGTCTCGGGGTCTGTGTCGTGCTCCGGCTGCGCGTTCGCTAGCGGCTTTGCCGCTGGTGTCTCCGGCTGCGGTGGCACGAGCGCTAGGTATTCGCCGAGGGACTCGAGGCGGTAGCCGGGTAGAGTCGTGGCTTCCCCCAGAAACACCGCGCCGTCGAGCTCTTCGTGGTGACGGCCGCCGCGCTTCAGCGAGCCGTAAACGAAGAGACGAACGCTGGCCATGGGCGGCAAATGATAGCCTGGCTTCGGCTTCATGGCTGACTCCACGTCCGATCGGCCGTCCACCTCAGCTCACGCCGAGCGCCGCGCGGTCGCGGGGGCGTTGGCGGCCGAGCTTGGACACGACTTACAGGGGCCGCTCAACCTATTTCGCCTCAGCACCGAGCGCTTGGCCCGGGGCGAGACGCTCGACCAAGAAGACGTGTCTTTGCTGCAAGAGGAGCTCGGGCGTTTGAGCCAACTGAACGCGCGCTTGCGTGAGCTGGCGCGCACCCCGCTGCGCAGAGTCGGCTGCTCACCCCACGAGTTGGTAGCGCTGGCGCTAGCCGGCCGACAGCCGTCGCCCGAGCTCGACGTCGACGCAACCGACGCGGTGTCCATCCGCTGCGATCCGCGATGCTTGAGCCAAGCTCTGCGCGAGCTCATCGACAACGCGCTGGAGGCTCGAGCGGCGCGCGCGGGCGTGCGCTTCCAACACGGCTCGGCTCCCGGCTTTTGCGTTTGGGACGACGGCGCCGGCTTCTCGCTCGACACCCCGAGCGCGCAGGCTTGGGGGGTGACGACGCGGCCTGGCGCCGCGGGCTTGGGGCTCACGTTGGCGTTGCGAGTCGCGCGCGCGCACGGCTTCGGCCTGGAGCTGCGGCGCGTTCCTCCCTTCACGGAAGCTTGGCTGCTCATTCCGGTTGCCGAGCTGAGCCCGGAGCCGACATGAAATTTTTGTTGCTCGACGACCAGCGCGGCGCGCGCACCGTGCTCAAGCGCCTGCTCGAAGATCGCCCCGACATCGACGTGGTCGAGGCATCAAGCGCCGATGAAGCGCGCCTACGCGTCGAGACGCAAGACATCGACGCCATGCTGCTCGATATTCGGTTGAGCGACGCGCCCAACGATCGCGGCGGCTTGGATTTTTTGCGTTGGGCGCGCAGTACGGGTCGCACCATGCCCGCGGTCATGGTCACGGGCGTGAGTGAGCTGGCCGAGATCCGCGAAGCGATGCGCCAGGGCGCCCAAGACTACGTGCTCAAAGACGAGCTGTGCGCGGAGATGATTTTGCCGATCGTCGACGGCATTCGCGAGCGCTTCGCGCTGAAAGGCGAAGTGCAGCGCCTGCGCGAGCAGGTCGACCGCCGACAAGGTTTGCCGGCCTTGGTGGGCGCTTCGCCGGCCATGGAGCGCGTGCGCAAGCTGGCGCGGCGCGTGGCCGACGCCGACGCGCCCATCCTCGTGCGCGGCGCCACCGGCTCGGGCAAAGAGATGGTCGCGCGCGCCATTCACTACTCCGGCAAGCGGGCGAATGAGCCGCTGCTGGCCGTCAACTGTTCGGCCTTGCCCGGCACGCTGATCGAGTCACTGGTCTTCGGACATCAGCGCGGCGCCTTCACCGGGGCCGATCGACGCGTGCGCGGTCAGCTGGAGCTGGCTGGCGCGGGCACGCTGCTGCTCGACGAAATCGCGGAGATGCCGATCGAGCTGCAAGCCAAGCTGCTGCGCGTGATCGAAGATCGCAAGTTTCGTCCGCTCGGCGCCGAAGAAGAGGTCACCCTCGACGCGCGCATCATCGCCGCCACCCACGTCGATTTGGAGCGTCGCATCGAGAACGGCACCTTCCGCGAAGACCTGTACTTTCGTCTGAACGTGGTCACCATCGACGTTCCCCCGCTCCGCGAGCGCGACGACGATATTCCGCACCTGGTGCAAACGTTCGCCTCCGAGCAAGCCCGTGCTCTGCGCTTTACCGATGCCGCCATCATCTGGCTGCGCACCCATCACTGGCCCGGCAACGTGCGTGAGCTGAAAAACGCCATCGAGCGCTTGGCGCTATTATCCGAAAGCGACGACATCGACGTCGCCATCTTGGAAGAGCTAGTTGGCAACGACAGCGCCGTCGTCGAGCGCGAGCTCACCCGCCTCGCCAAAACGCTTCTCACTTTGACCACGAAAGAACCCTCGAAGCTGGACGCCATTCAACGCGCCCTCGTCGAGCAGGCGCTGGCCGTCGCCAAAGGCAATAAAAGCGCAGCCGCGCGGCTGCTGGGCGTGCACCGTAAGATGCTGGAGCGCATGGTGAAGGCCGACGCTACCGGCGACGAGTCTGACGAGGACGCGTAGCTCGGGTTACGAGCGGAACGCAGCCGCGCCGGCTATCGGGGGGTCACATCTCACCGTGCAGGCGGGAAGAACGACGCGACCTCGTCAATCGAGACTGATCGAAGCGCGGCCTCGCACAGCACTGTGCCTCTAAGCCAAGCAGACTCATCTCGTGCTGAGGCAAACTGTCGAGAAGCGCTAGCTGGCTTTGTGTGCGAAGCCGATTCAGCTCCTCACGAGAGACCCGCGCGTCGCTAGCTAAGCTAGCCATGGTCGCTCAGCATTGCGCCTCGTTGCTCGATGCAGTCGCGCACGGCTTGTACCAGGGCGCGGGGCGCGAACGGTTTGGCCAGGAACGCGGCGCCGGCAAAATCAGTGGCGTGCGCGTCGTGCATCGCCTCGGGAAACCCGGACATGAACACGATGCCCAGCTTCGGGTCGAAGGCGCGCGCGGCGCGTGCAAGCTCGGGACCGGTGAGCTCGGGCATGACCACGTCCGTCACGATCACGTCGAAGGGGGCATGCTGCGCTTTGAGCAGGGCCAGGCCCAGGGCACCGTTGGCGGCCTGCATTACTTCGAAGCCGGCCCCGGCCAGCGCCCGCGCCGCGATCGCGCGTACCTGCGGCTCGTCTTCGACGACCAGCACGCGGAGCGCGGAGCGCGCGGCCGGTACGACGCCGCTGGTGCTTTGAGCCACCTCGGCCGCGCTGGCCAGCGGTAGCAACACGCGCATCACCGTTCCGTGCCCCTGGCGGCTGTCCACGCGAATGGAGCCTTCGTGCTGGCGCACGATGCCAAAGCAGGTCGCAAGTCCCAAGCCGGTGCCGCGCCCCGGCGGTTTGGTCGTGAAGAACGGCTCGAACAGCCGCTCGCGCACGTCGTCGCTCATGCCGGCGCCGTCGTCTTTCACTTCCAGGCAAGCGTAGTCGCCGACGGCCAAGCCTTCGACGTCGCGAGGGTCACGCGCCAGTATCGATTGGCGCTCCGTCGTGAGCTCGATGCGCCCCGTCTCCGAGATGGCGTCGCGGGCGTTGATGACCAGGTTGACGATCACTTGCTCGAGCTGTCCGGCATCGGCGAGCACGAGCAGCGGCTCGCGGCTCAGCTGGGTGACGAGCTGAGTGTTTTCCCCGATCACCCGCCGCAGCATGCGTTCGACGTTCGAGACGAGCTCGTTCAGCTCGACCGTGCGCTTGATCAGCCGCTGTTTGCGAGCAAAAGCCAATAAATGCTTGGTCAGCTCGGACGCGCGCCCAACCGCGAGCTGGACCTCTTGCAGGTCGGCAGTGGGCGAGGCCCCGCTGGCGAGCGCACGCTCGGCCATGGACGCGGAAGCGCCAATGACGGTGAGGAGGTTGTTGAAGTCGTGGGCAACGCCGCCCGCGAGACGTCCGACGCTTTCGAGACGTTGCATGTGGATGAGCGCGGCTTCCAGCTTGGTCGCGCGATCCCGCTCGGCGATGGCCTCATGTGCGGCGGCCTCGGCCTGTTCGCGAGCCGCTTCTGCCGCTTGCGTCTCCGCTTTCATGCGCGCCATTGCTACGTCGACGCTGCGGCGCGCCAGCACCAAGCCCGACGCCGACATGGTGACGAGCAGCAAGTTGAGCGGCTCGAGCAACGGCGTGTGAAAGCGTGAACGCAGGGCCAGACCGAGTAGCCCCAGCGTCGCCGACCCGACAATCCAGCGCGCGGATGTCAGCATCAAGGCCACGATCGGCGGAACCAACACGCCCAGCGTGGGCAGATGCGAGAGGTACGGCTCGCGCGTTCCGACGATTAGCAGGACGGTCAGGGCGGCGACGACGACTTGGCGCGCTGGTTGCCAGCCGCTACGAAACGCCCACCAGCAGGCGGCGTACACCGCCGTCGCGGCCGATGCGGCGGGCGCGTGCGGGTTGTGCGCGGCCGTGAGCACGACGGCAAGCACCGCCGTCAATGCGGCCTGAAGCGCCAAGAACGCTTGAGCTATGGAGCGCTGGGTAACCACGGAATCAGCACCCGAACGGCATACCCTAGCAGATGGCGACAGGGAGCGTGCGTCTGGACGCACATGCTATGTAAGCTTTTTTCGCGTCAGCGCGAGCGCGCCGTACCGGGCTTGGCCGCGAGCTCTCGCTCGACGACCTCGGGCAGCCGGGCCATGGCGCCCCGCACCGCGCCTTGCACGGCGGCGCGACGCAGCGAGGCAAGGTTGCCGGAGGCCTCTTCCACGCTGGCGCGACCGCGCAGCTCCGCGAACAGGATTTGATCGTCAGCTCGTCTCAGCGCGAGAGAAATCGTCGCGCTGGCCTTGGTGCGTTCGTCACGTCGTTCACTAGACAAGCGCGTCAAGGTCGCGCTCACGATCAAGGGCCGCTTCATCGGCCCGAGTCCCGTAACGCGCGAAAGCTCGTCATCGAGCGCGAGCCGCAACGCTTTGCTCAGCTCGGTGGCGACGTCACCAGGTGCGCTCGCGTCGCTCGACACTTTGACGTCACCCACCGACACCGCCACGCGGTTCGCGGCTTCGGCGGTAGGTAGGGCGCACAGCACGAGCGTGGCCAAACCCAGGGCGAGTGATGTCAGAGCGCGCGGCCGAAGTGCCGGTGTCGTTCGGGAAGTTTTGCGTGCTGACATGGTCGCGATCCCATGGGCTAACAGCACGCCTTTCCTACGGCCAAATTTCGACCGGTTTCAGTAACTGGTGTCGTTGGCGTCACACACCTCTTCAGGTAAGGTCCAGCCATGCCCACCTGCAAAGCCTGCGGCGACGAAGCCGACGAGCTGTTGACCGTGAAGGTCGACGGGAAAACGAAGAAGCTGTGCGAGCCGTGCGCCGACGAGGTGCGCGAGCAAGGTGAGGTCGCCGAGGCCAGTGAAGCCGTCGTGCAGAACATGATGGGGTTCAAGGGCCGGCGGTGAGAAAGCGAGTCGCCTTGGCCGTGGTTTGCTGCGCGCTCTCGGGTTGCGGCGGCAGCGACGGCCCGGGCGATCAGCCGGCGCCCGCCGGCGCTGGCCACGGTGCGGTTCCGTCGAGTGGCGGGACGGGGCCGGGCGAAGGCGCGACCGGCGGCACGGCTTCGAGCGGTGATGGCGCCGGCGCGGTGGCGGCGGGCGGCGACGCCTTCGAGCCCACTTACGGCCGCTTTGGCGACCAGCCGCAGAACACCTTCACGTTGCCCCTGCCCACGGCGGCGGCCGGCGCCTTGCCCGAGCTTTACCATCCGGACTTGGCCAAAGACTTTCCGGACGTCGACTTTGCGACGCTCGACCGATTGTACATTCCGGCCGGAGAATACAAGACGATTTTGCTCGGCAAATTGCCGGAGCGGGGGCCCGAGCGACCGCTCGTGATCACGAACCTGGGCGGCCAGGTCAAGGTTGGGGGCCGTGCTGCCAACTACGTCTTCTCGATCAACGGCGGCAAAAACTGGATCCTCACCGGCCGCTACGACGCGACGTCGCAGACGGGCGACGCCGGCTTCCGTGGTCACGCCGAAGGCAAGTACGCGCACAGCCAAGGCACCTACGGCATTTTCATCGACGACGGTTTCAGCAAGGCCGGGCTGACCGGGCTGGCCGTCGGTGGCGGCGCGTCCGATTTCGAGCTCGATTGCTTCGAGGTCGCGCGGGCGGAGTTTGCCGGCATCGTGGCCAAGACCGACGACGATGGCACCGCCACGATGCGCAACGTCAAGCTGCACGACGTGTACATCCACGACACGGGCTCCGAAGGCATTTACTTCGGCAGCACGCAAAAGCAGCCCCAGCACACGTTCGAGAATCTGAAGATTTACGACAATCGCTTCCTGCGCACCGGCACCGAGGCGTTGCAGATAGGGCAGCAGGGTGACGGCGTGGACGTGCACCACAACGTGCTCGGTCCGGGCGCGGTGCGCTGGCGTTCGGCCTTCTCGCAGTACCAAGACGGCAACGTGCAGTACGGGCAGCGCTGGGGCAGCGGTCGGTTTCATCACAATATCGTGCTCGGCACCGGTGATTTGTTCGTCGAGTTTTTTCCGACCGTCGTCGACGGCGACGCGCGCGCGGCTGGCGATACGGTCACGTTCAGTGATAACTATTTTTCGGACACGTCGTCGGGCGGCATTTACACTCACGCCGACGACACTGGCGTCACCGTCGACTTCGAGCGCAACGCCTTGCGCGGCTTCCGCTTCAACTACGACTCGGTGTACCCCGATGCCAAGGCGCCCGTGCAGGTGTTCGGCGTGGGCTCCAACTCGCCGAATCCGCACATTTTGAAAGACAACGTCGCCGATGCGACGTTTCCGTTTCTTCTCTACACGTTTCCGAGCGTTACGGCGTCGAGCAACGCGATGGCGGAAGTACCGCCGGTGCAGTTCCGCGATTTCATGACGCCGGACGTGGACGGTAACGTACGGCTCTTGGAGTGGTGGACCGACGTGGCGACGTTGAGCCCCGACATGCGCGCGGTCACGTATGCCAAAGACGCCGTCGTCGTGCACCAAGGCACGCTGTACCGTGCGCTCGCCGAAAACAGCGGCAAACCACCCGATCAGAACCCGACCGCATGGGAAGCGCTGCCACCGCCCGCCGACGACGTGCGACTCGCCGCTGATTCTCCCCACGCGGGGTTGGGCGTCCGTTGGCCGCCTGCTAAACCCTGAGCTGGGGCCCAGTAATCGCGGCAGGGCGGTCAGGGTCGGCGGCGAGAGGCCCGGAGCCTGCTCGCCGCCAGCCCGGCGGGGTCAACCGCGGCGCGCTTCGACGGAGCCGCAAGCGCAGCTCGGCCCGCACTGGCACGCGTCACCGCAACCGCAGCCCCCTTTTGCCTCGCGCGGAGCGCATTTCTGTTCCCCGCAACCGCACGCCTTCTTCTCGTTCTTTTCCATGATCGTCTCCTTCGTTTGCAACGCCCTCTCGGCGTCTCTCAGTAGGCAGACGCACCCCCCGGTCGGGCATTACGCTTCTGCGTCGAAAAAATCGTCGGCGGATGTCGATCGGGGGCCCGCCCAAGCGACGTGTTGGTGAAAGCAGGAAAAAACCATGAAAACGCTGACCATCGACGACGCCCAGCTTGCCGCTCTCTCCACCCCTCTTCCCGCCGGATCGACGCCGTGGCGCCGGACCTGGACTGGCCGCGTCCTCGCCGGCTTGCCGCTCGTGTTCATGACGTGGGACGCCAGCGTGAAGTTGCTGGCCATACCGCAGGTGATTGAGGGCTCGGCCCGGCTCGGGTTCGAGCGCGCGAATTTGCTGCCGATTGGGCTCATCGAGCTCGGCGCGGTGCTGTTGGCGCTCTTCTACCGCACGCGAATCTTCGGCGCGGTGCTGCTCACGGCGTACCTGGGCGGAGCCGTCGCCGTACATGTTCAGCATTCGGACCCTACGTTTTCGCACACGCTATTTCCGATCTACTTCGCCACCATGATCTGGGGCGGGCTCGCGCTGCTCGATCGCCGTGTCCGTGCGATCTCGCCGTTCACGCGCGGCCCGGCCGCGTAGCAGCCGCGCGGCTAGCCACCTTGCCATCCGCTGCTAAATTCCGAGCATGACCGAGCCTGCGCCCGCCGCCGAAAGTCTGGCAAAGCTCGCCGGCTTGCTCGCGCAGGGTGACGCGGTGGTGTTGACGGGCGCTGGCGTCAGCACGGATTCGGGTATTCCGGCTTACCGCGACGAGGAAGGGCGCTGGAAGCAGACGGCGCCCATGCAGTTTCGTGACTTCGTCGGCTCGGAGCTCTCGCGCCAGCGTTACTGGGCGCGCAGCATGGTCGGCTGGGCGCGCATGGCGCACGCACGACCGAATGAAGCGCACCGCGCGCTCCGCGCGCTGGAGCGTCGCGGCCTGGTACGACTGCTGATCACTCAAAATGTCGACGGGCTGCATTCGGCGGCGGGCAGCGAAAACGTGGTCGATCTGCACGGACGGCTCGATCGCGTGATTTGCTTGGGCTGCAGGGACGTTTCTGCCCGCGCTGAGCTGCAGGCGCGCCTCGAGCGAGACAATCCGGAGTTTTTGGGTCAGGCCTTCGTGGCCCGCGCGGACGGCGACGTGGAGCTGGCCGTCGACTACGAGCGTTTTCGGCTCAGCGCGTGCGCCGGGTGCGGCGGCGTGCTCAAGCCCGACGTCGTGTTCTTCGGCGAAAACGTGCCCGGGCCGCGCGTCGAGCGCGCCATGGCGTCGCTCGACGGAGCCCGAGCCCTGCTGATCGTCGGCACGTCGTTGATGGTTTTTTCCGGCTTTCGGTTCGCGCGCGCCGCCGCCCGCTTGGCGGTACCAATCGTCGTCGTCAATCTCGGTAAGACGCGCGCTGACGAGCTAGCGTCGCTGCGTCTGTCCGGCAACGTGGGCGAGCTACTGCAGGAAACGCTGAGCGCGCTGGGGCCGTGAGCTTCGACTCTACCTGTTTTGAAAGGGCGGGCCGCCCTGCCTGATAGGCGAAAGGCGGCCCGTTCCTGCCGGCCTTCAGCCAGCCTTCAGCGTGGTGTTGACGACGATCTCCGGCACGGCCGCCAGGGCCTTGGAGATCGGGCAATTGGCTTTCGAGAACGCGACTTTCTCGTCGAACAACGCCTGGTCGATACCGGGCACGACCGCGACCGTGTCGAGCACGATTTTGGTCACGGTCGGGCCATCACCCAACGTGACCGTCGCGCTGGTGTTGATGCTGGTCGGCGGCTTGCCTTCTTTGGTGAGCTGCGCGGCCAGGAACATCGAGAAGCAGCCCGCGTGCGCGGCGCCAATCAACTCTTCGGGATTGGTGCCTTTGCCGTTGCCCTCGAAACGCGAGCCGAACGTGAAGGCGGCTTCGAAGCCCGTGCCTTTGACGCCGCCGTTGCCTTCTTTGAGCGTTCCGTTCCAAGTCGCCGATGCTTTAGAAACTGCCATGGGGTGTCCTTTTTCTCCGTAGGGCTCTGCCCAGTAGCCTCGTCACCGGTGAGCGACAACCCCGTTACGGCCAAAACGCCGGAAATGCTTGGACCCCACCCTTTTCCCCGACTCGTGCAGCGTCACAATGACGACCACGTGGTGGTCTCGGTTTTCACCACGGCTTGGTTGGTTGGGGCGTGCGCCTGCTCTCCTAGTCAGGCCGGCCTGCGGCGCACGACCCTGGCGCCAGCGGCGGCCGCGCCTGTTGCCGAAATGCCCCAGCGACCGAAGGCCGTCGTCGACCCGGCGCCCGAACCGCGAGCCCTAGCCGACGCACGACACGTGCTCAATCGGTGGTCGTGATGAGTGAGTTCGGCCGCACCGCGCGCGAGAACGGCACGGGCGGCACCGACCACGGGCACGGCAACGTCATGCTGCTGCGCGGAGGCCAGGTGCAGGGCGGCCGCGTGCTCGGCAATCTGCCGGCTCTGACCGCCGACCAGTTGTTCGAAGGCCGCGATGTGCCGGTCACCACCGATTTTCGCGACGTGCTCGCCGAGGTCACGGAGCGACCTTTGCGCATGCCCGACGCCTCCGTGCTTTTTCCCGGCTACCAGCTCGAGCCGCAACACCGGTTCGGATTATTCGCCTAGGGCTACGCGCTCAGCTGAGCGCGCTAACCAGGCCTGCCAAATAAGCGGCTGCTTCAGGGGCGCCCTCGAGCGGGGCCCACGGCGCGAATTCTTTGTCGGTGGCGGCGTCGTACGGGCCCGCCTTCACTTCGAAGCAGATGGCGGTGTCGGTCAAGGCGGTGACGGTGTGCCAGAGGCCGGGAGCGAGATCGAGACCGATAGCGCCGTTGCGCCCGAGGATGTGCCGTTCCGTGACCACGCCCGCGTCGTCGAAGACGAAGAGCGCGAGCTCGCCACGCAGCACGATAAAACTTTCAGGCTTGGGTACGGCCAGGTGGCGGTGGGGGGCGGCGTAGCTGCCGCGGGTCCAGGCGTTCAGGAAGCGGTGCGGGTTGGACGCCAGGTCGGGGTGAAAGTTGTGATTGATACGCCCACGCGGGGACGTCAGCGCACGCGCCAGCGTCGCATCGAGCAGGGCCTGGTCGATCAGTTGAACGGCTCCGGACATGGAGCCAAGCGCTAGCACGACCGCGCAGCGCTAGCCGGGATTCTGACGGTACACGCCCAGGGCCAAGATCAGCGCAATCAGCGACAGCAGGGTGAATCCCAGGATTCCCGGGCTCATGGCCTCACCGAAGCCGAGCAACACGACCTCGGCCAGGGACTGCCCGGGGTGGCGCTCGACGTATTCGGGGGCGTGATGCGCTACCGCCGAGAATGCGGCAAAAATGCCGTTGATGGACGTCAGCAAGGTCGCCGCGGAAAGCGCCAAGGTCGTGCGAAACGCGCGCTCGGTCGGCGCGGTCGCAAAGCGCACCGCGAACGCCATCGCCAACAGCCCAAACGCGAGCAGGAAGAACACGGGAAAGCCGCCTTCGCGGACCAAAGTAGCCATGCTTTGTTTAGAATACGCGAGACGGGCGAGCGTGACCGGTCACGCTCGGCCTCCGGGCGCGTTCTAACGGCGGCCTCCATGGCATCGAACCCGGACGAGGAAATACTGAGGCTGCTGGGCCGGCGCGACCCGCGCGGCTTCGATCTGGCCTACGCCCAGTACGGCGCGCGTTTGTTCTCGTTTCTGAATCGGTTGCTGGGTCAGGGTCAACAGCCCCAAGCCGAAGACTTGCTGCAGCAAACGTTCCTGCGCCTTGCGGAGCGCGGACCCGAGCTGCGTACCGATTCGGACCTGCGCGCTTGGTTGTACACGGTGGCGCGCAACGCCTTCTTGGGCCAAATGCGAGGAAGGAAACAGGCCGCCGAAGCCGTGAACCTAGAGTTGGTCGCCGACTACTCGCCGGACGCCGAAGCACGGCTCATGCTGGGCGACGTCGAACGAGCGCTGTCGCGGCTGCGCTTGGACGATCGCGAGCTGTTGCTGCTGGTGGGCGGCGAGGGGCTGGAGCCGCAGACCGTGTCACGCATGCTGAACGTCGAGCCGGCGGCATTGCGGAAACGCTTGGCGCGTGCTCGGCAACGTTTGCTGCAAGAGCTGGAGCGCGCCGCGCCGCGCGAGCTGAAGGAGGTGTCGTCATGAACGAGACCGATCCGGTATTGCGCGCTTTGGCCGGCCTGCGAGCAGCCGCGCCTCCCTCCGCGGAGCTGTCACGAAAGCTTCGCGCTGCCGCCCATGCCCGTCTCGTGCCGGCCAAGGTGCATCCCGGCTGGAGCGTCGCCATCGCCGCCTCGGTCGTCGTCTATCTAGGCTGGGCGTTGCTGTACACGAGCCAGCTCTGACGCGGCGACGGCGGGAAACGGCACGTCAGACGAAGAAATCGGGCAAAAGCTCGGAGTCGGGCACGTCGGCGTACTGGCTGAAATCGGTGACGCCCGCGCCACGCAACACTTCCTCGTCGATCAAGAAACGGCCGGAGAGCTCGCGGCTCTTGGATGTGAAAACGACGTGGGCAGCGTCGGCGACGATCTCCGGGTTGCGAGCGCGCGCCATGCTGCCGTCGCCGCCGAGCAGGTTTTGCACCGCAGCGGTGCGGATGACGGTGCGCGGCCACAAAGCGTTGACGGCGATGCCGTCGCGCTTCAGCTCTTCGGCCAGCCCCAGCACGCACAAGCTCATGCCGTATTTGGCGATGCTGTACGCCAGGTGGGGCGCGAACCAGCGCGGCTCCTGGGTGAGCGGCGGTGACAGCATCAAGATGTGCGGGTTTTGGGCGCGCCGCAGGTGGGGGATGCACAGCTTGGAGCTCAAGAACGTGCCGCGCGTGTTCACGCCGAACATCAAATCGAAGCGCTTCAGCTCCGTGGCTTCGGTGCTGGTAAGGCTGATCGCGCTGGCGTTGTTGACCAAGATGTCGATGCCGCCGAACGCCTGCACGGTGGCCGCGACGGCCGCGGCCATCTGCTCTTCGATGCGTACGTCGGCCACGCACGCGATGGCTTTGCCGCCCGCTTCTTCGATCTCGCGCACCGAGTCACCGACGGTGCCGGGCAGCTTGGGGTGCGGAGCCTCGGTTTTGCCGATCACGGCCACGTTGGCGCCGTCACGCCCCGCGCGCAGCGCGATTGCCTTGCCGATACCGCGGCTTGCGCCGGTGATGAACAGGGTCTTCCCGCGGAGTGTCACGGCCTGACATTATCCGGCGCGATGGCGGCCCACAAGCTCACTTCCGAACCGCTCGTCCCTGCGGCCTGGGTCCATCGCGGCCAAGGCATCGAAGCCGTGCACGCGGCCGCGATCGCGGTGGTCGACGAAAAGTCACGCCTGACCCACAGCTTGGGCGACGCGGAGCAGGTGTTCTTTGCCCGCTCGTCGATCAAGCCGCTGCAAGCCTTGCCGTTGGTGGAAGCGGGCGGCCTGGACCGCTTCGCCTTCGGCACGGAGGAGCTGGCCCTGTGCGCGTCGTCCCACAACGGCAGTGACCAGCACCGGGCCATCGTGAGCGGCATGCTGCACAAGCTGGGCCTGACGGAGTCGGCGCTGCAGTGCGGCGCGGGGCTGCCGTTGCAGCTCAAGCTCTTCGGCAAGTTTCCGCAGCACGGCGAAGATCGCGATCCGCTGCGTCACAACTGCTCCGGCAAGCACAGCGGCTTTTTGGCGCTCGCCCAGCTTTTGAACCAGCCGCTCGATACTTACCTGGATCCAGCGGGGCCTGCCCAGAGTCGCGTGCTGCAAGCGGTCGCCGACAATTGCGAGGTCGACCCCACTTCGTTGCTACTGGGCACCGACGGTTGCAGCGCGCCGAACTTCGCGGTGCCGCTGCGCAGCCTCGCCGTCGCCTTCAAAAACCTAGCGCGCGCGACCGATGAAGCCCGGGTCAAAGTTCGCGCCGCCATGTTGGCGCACCCGCTGCTCGTCTCCGGTGAGCGTCGGTTGGACTACGACTTGTCGTTGGCGTTTCCGGGACGGCTGCTCGTGAAGGGTGGGGCAGAAGCTCTGATCTTGCTGGCATTTCCCGAGCCCGCGCTTGGCATCGCGATAAAGGTCATCGACGGCGCGCCGCGTGCGCTCGGACCGATCGTGGTCGAAACGTTGAAGCAGCTCGGTCTAATCGACGACATCGCCAACTTTCCGACGCTGGCTCGCTATGAGGTGCCGAGCGTCAACAACGCGCGCAAAATCAAGACTGGCGAAATCCGCGCCGATTTTCGGCTCGTTCCCGCCTAGCCGGCTTCAGAGGTAGCCGCGCGCATGCAGAGCGCGCTCGGTCACTCTTCGGCGTAACGCCCCGAATTCCACGCCCGGCGCGTGCCCGTCGAGCAACGTCGCAAAGAAGACGCGCCGTTCGCCTAGCTCCAACCAGCCGACGAACCAACCGAGCTCGCGCGGCTGTTCGGGGGGCGACGTACTGCCGGTCTTGCCGCGCAGCACGTAGCTCTCGGTCACGTCGAGGGTCATGATGTCGCGCACCCAATCGGCGGTGCGATCGGAAATGGGCAGCTCGTTACCGTCGAAACGGCGCAAAAAATCGATCTGCTCGGCGGGCGAGATGCGCAATCCTCCGCGCAGCCAAAACATGTCGGCGCTGCCGGACATGTCGCGGTTTCCGTAGCCGAGCTTGTTCAGCCACTCCTGCTCGGCTGCGGGGCCCACCTTGCGCGCTATATCGCGGTAACAGGGCACGCACGAGAGGCGAAAAGCGTCCCGAAATTTCAGGTCCTGATTCCAGTCCTCATTCGAGTAGCTCTGATGATCCCAAGGTAGGATCGTATCGGGGCTTTCGACGGCGCCCGTTTCGAGGGCGATCATGCTGTGCGGGATCTTGAAGGTGGACGCCGGTAGCACAGCCTCTTGGCACTTCGCGATGTTGCTACAGGCGAGCCTGCCGTCTTGGGTGTCAAAGAGGGCGATGCTGCCCGTGACCCTTTCGGCTTCCAGTTCTTTGTCTAGCTCGGGCAGCCAATTCGGTCCTGATGGCGCCGCGGGCGGCGTCGCCACTGGTGCCGATGCTGGTGCGGCTCTTACGCCAATACCGGGCTGGACCACGCTCACCCCGCCGCAGCCCGCGCTCAACAGACAGAACGACACCGCCAACCTCGGAAAACGCATCACCAACGGAGCTAGCATCGCCTCGCCGCGCTGTCAGTCGCGCCCGTTCGCCCTCACCCCCAACCCCTCAATCCTGACCCCTCTGCCTCAGTCTCTCTTGCGAAAGCGTGGCCCCGGCGCGCCGAGCGGGAAACGATTGCCACGCTTTTCCATCAGCTCGCCGAAGCGGCGCGCTTGCTCGGGCGTCAAGACGGCGCGGATCTCCGCGTCGACGCGGGCGCGCAAGCTTTGCAGGTCGTCGCCGCATTTTTCGTACAGGGCGCGCGTCAGCTGGCGGTTCTCGTCACGATGGCGCTCCATGATTTGACGCACCTGCCGGCGCTGTTCGCGCGTCAAATCGAGCTGAGACGACAGCGCTTCCATGCGGCGCGCATCGCCCATGCCCGGGCGATCTTCACGCAGCACGGCCGCCAGCTGCCGATTCGCGACCGCGTAGCCCGACGCCCCCCCCGCGCCCGCGCCGAGCACGAAGATGCCCGCCACTATGCCGTAAATCTTGAGCTTGGGCCCGATCACCATAAAAGCTCCGTGTCGTCGCTGGCGGCCATGGCTTCGTCTACCTGGCTGCTCGCCGATACGGCCCATACCAGGGCTAGCGCGGCTGCCAGCATACCGAGCGGAAAGGCGCGTCGTGCCGAGGTGTTGAGTGCGTACAGCGTACCGAGCTGCTCTTGACCGATACGCGCCATCACCCGATTGGCAAAGTCCGCGCGCGGCCGCACTCCGGCGGTGGCCGCCGTTAGTCTCGCCAAGCGGGCGTCGATGTCTTCGTCGTGGCTCATTGCCCTTCGCTCCTCTTGCGCAGCGCCGCGCGCGCTCTTACCAGGCGTTGCTCGACCGCACCTTCGCTACACTGCAAGACTTCGGCAATCTCCGGCGACGTCAGGCCTTCGACCGCCTTTAGCACCAAGGCGGCGCGTTGGTCTGCCGGCAGCTCGCTCATCCAATCTTCGAGCTCGGTGAGGGCCAGCTTTTGCTCGGCGGACGCCAAGTCCGACATCGACTCGTCCGCGGTGTCGGTCGGCTGCGGGCGGCGCTTGCGGCCGCGCATGGCGTCGATGCTTTGATTGGTGACGATGCGGTACAGCCACGTCGATACGTTCGCGCGGCCATCGAACTCACCCGTCATCAGGGCTCGATGGGCCTTCACGTACGCTTCCTGTACGACGTCTTCTGCATCGCTGAGGTTCCCAAGCATCCTAGCCGCCAGTCTGACCAGTCGAGCGCTCGTGGCGTCGACGATCCGTTGAAAAGCCGCTGCGTCTCCAGCACGGACACGCTCGACGGCTTCGCCAAGATTGTCCAATAGTTCTCCGTAGTTGTGTCACTCGCAGCAGTATGACGCTGCGGCGAGACAAAACCCTACGCGCGAAAAAATTCGTAGGGGGTGCGGGGGGGGCGGCGTCGCACCCGCTGACAGGAGCACGACCGAACATGACGAAGACATCGACCATCCTCACTACCACCTCTTTGATCGCTTTGCTCTCGGGCTTCGGCTTGATCGCTTGCGGCGGTTCCGAGGTCGAACCGGCGGATCAAACCCAGACCGCGAAACTGACCCAGCCCGGCGCGACGACGCCCGCGCCCGAGGCAATGCGCCCCGAAGCCCGCGGTGAGCACCACGGTCGGCGCGGCGGCCATGGCTTCGGCCCGCCTTCGCCCGAAAAGATGATGGAGCGTTTCGACGCGAACAAAAACGGACAGCTGGAAGCCGCTGAGCTGCCACCACGCATGCAAGAGCACATCGGTGATATCGATACGAGCGGGGACGCCATCGTCAGCAAAGACGAGCTGGCGTCTCACTTCAAGGCTCGGGCTGCCGAGCACCAAGCCAAGTTTGCCGAGCACCAAGCCAAGTTTGCCGAGCACCAAGCCAAGTTTGCCGAGCGCGCCAAGGCGCGCTTCGACAAGAAGGACGTGAACCACGACGGCATGCTCGACCAGGCCGAGGTCGGTGAGCACTGGACCAAGCTCAGCGCGGCCGACGCCAACGGTGATTCGAAGCTGACGCCGGATGAGCTGAAGGCGGCCTTCGTATCCGGCAAGCTGAAGCCGATGCGTGGTGAGCACGGTCGTCGCTGGCAGAAGGGGGCTCCCGAGGCTCCGCCCGCCACGACGCCCGCGCCGGCGGCGACGCCCGCGCTTTGAAGTAGCGACGGCTCAGGCCGCTCGTCTCACGCGGTCGAGTAAGCTACCCGCCAGGACCAGGCACGAATCGCCGAACTCGTGCTGCAGATAGCCGGTCCTGGCGGCGTGGTCGACGGCGCGTCGCAGCAGTGCGCGCGGCGCGAACGCTTCCAAAAGCTCGAAGTGACTCGTACCCGGCTCGTGGAGGCCGGTGAGCAAGCCGTCGACGACGCGCGGCGAGTAGCGGCTACTGAGCCGCAGCTCGGTGTGCCCGTTGCCACTCGCGATCGCGCCGTCGGCGGCGGCATGACTCTCGAGGGCGCGCACCACGCTGGTGCCGGCGGCGACGACGCGGCCCCCCTCGAGGCGGGCGTCGGCGATGGCGTGCGCGGCACCGTCACCGATTTCGTAGCGTTCGGCCAGCGGCAGGCGCGCGTCCAGCAGCTCACTGCCGGTGGAGGAAATGCTGGCCGCGTGGGTGACGTGGGTGAGCTGGGCGCCTCGGCGTTCGAGCTCGAACAGCAGCTCGAAGGTCAACGGGCGGCCCGCCGACGGCAACTCGAACGCCCACGGTCGCGCCGCGTAACGGTTCTGTACGTCCCACAGCTGGAGCGGCGCGTCGGCGTAGGCGTATTGAATGGGCTTTCCGTGCGCGTACAACGCTTGGAGTAGGGCCGCACCTTCGAGATTGAAACGCAGGCGAACGAGCCGAGGCGCGGCCGCGTCCACGTCGACGATCGTCGCCGCGAGCGTGGCGCCCAAGGTGAGCGTTGCGCCGGCCCGCAAGGTTCGCGGCACCCCGCGCATTTCGGTGGGTTGCCGAAAGTCGCCGGCGCCGAACGTGACCGCACGAAATACGCCGTCGCGCTCTTGCGCGACCAGCCGCAACTCCAGCTCGGCATCGACGCGCAGCGACGCGGGCAAAGTGGCGGCGTCGTTCACGACCAGCACGTCACCTGGGCCAAGCAGCCGCGGGAGCTCGCTGATTCGGTAATCGCCGAAGCGGCGCGTGAGCGGGTCGATCACGAGTAGACGCTCGGGTTGAAAGCCCGGTTGAGGTGCCCGCGCGGGGCGGAGCGCCGTGGGCTCGAGAGTCGCCTGAGCGGTCATCATGTGGCGCTCCAGCTCCGTGCTTCCACGCGACTGCCGCTCGGCACGCGCTCGTCGCGCAGCAGGGCAAGAATCCGCGCCGCGACGTCGTCGGGGCGAGCGAGGGTGGTCGCGTCGGCGTCGGGCAGGGCGGCGCGATGCATGACGGTGTCCATTTCGCCCGGATCGATCGCCAATACTCGCACCCCGCGCTCGCCCAGCTCGGCTGCCCACAGCCGCGACAAGTGATCGAGGGCGGCCTTCGACACCGAATAGGCGCCCCAGCGCTCGTAGGCGTTCACGCTCGCGTCCGAGCTGATGTGCAAAATAGTGCCGGTCTTGCGCAGGGCCATCGACCCGGCGATAGCCCGGCTCAGTCGAAACGGTCCGACGAGGTTGGTCTCCAGCACGCTCGAGAGGTCCTCACACTCGGTGTCCAGCAGCAGCCGCAGCGGAGTCGGGCCTAGGCTGCTGGCGTTGTGGATGAGCAGATCGATGGGGCCGACCAAGGCGGCGGCCCCCGCCAGCGGGTACACGTCTTCTTTTCGGCTCACGTCGAAGGCCAGACCATGGGCTTCGCCTCCCGTGCTGCGGATGGCGTCGACCACGCCTGAAAGCTCGGCCTCCGTGCGCGCCACCAGCACCACGCGCGCCCCGCTTCCCGCCAATTGCTCGGCGAGCGCTCGGCCCAGCCCGCGGCTCGCGCCCGTTACCAATGCGGTTGTCTTCGCTAGGTCCATTTCAGCTCCTCGTGAGCTGGAGCATGGGCCCGTCCCGACAGGCTATTGGCAAAGTTGCCAATGCGTTGGCAGAATGCCAACCCATGAGCGAGGAGCTATCCGAACGCTTGGGCCGCAATATTCGCCAACTGCGCCAGGCGCGCGGCCTGACCCAGCAGCAAATGGCCAAGCTCTCGGGCCTGCCGCGCGCCACGTGGGCCAACCTCGAATCGGGCGACGGCAACCCCACGCTCGCGGTCTTGCACGCGGTGGCGATGGCGTTCCAAGTTTCGCTGGAGGAGATCGTGGCCGAGCCGCGCGCGTCGGCCAAGCACTACCAGCGCGGCAGCTTGCCCACGCGCGTGCGCGGCGGCGTGACGGTCAGCTCGCTCCTGCCCGATAAGGTACCCGGCATGCAGATTGAGCGCCTGGAGTTGCCGGTGGGCGCGCGCATGGTGGGTGTCCCGCACACGGCGGGCACACGCGAGTACCTCACCTGTGAAAGCGGCGAGCTAGAGTTGGTAGCGTCGGGAGAATCTTTTCAAATGGCGGAAGGCGACGTGGTCGTGTTCCGCGGCGATCAACGGCACTCTTACGTCAATCGCGGCCGCAAACCTGCTGTGGGTTACTCGGTCGTGATGCTGCGGCCGGTGGGTTGAGCGAAATGAACGAGGGAAACCGGTTTTCCTGTGATCGAAGCGCGCGACCTTCGCATTACGTGATGAAGCGCCCGTGCCCTTTTAGGCCGGCGCGAAAAATCATGCGCCAGTACCTCTCTTTGGTTTGCCTCCTCGGTTCTATCGTCGCCTGCTCCGGTAGTGCGAGCCCCGGCGACGATGGTGAGAACGATCCTCCGGCCAGCGCTGGCACCGCGAGCACGGGTGCCGCCGGCATGCCGACCGCGACGGGCGGCGCCGCGACGGGCGGCGCCGCGACGGGCGGCGCCGCGACGGGCGGCGCCGCGACGGGCACCGCGGGGGCCAGCTCGACGGCTGGTTCCAACGCGACGAGCGGCGGGTCCAATGGCAGCGCGGGCACCGCGACCGGGAGCGGGAGCGGTGGCAAGCCGAGTGGTACGGCGGGCGCCAGCACCGCCGGCGCGGGCGGCGGGCCCGCCAAGGGTACGATGCCCACGTTCAAGTTCCCGACCCCGGTCGGCGCCGACCAAAAGCTGAGCGCGACCAAAGACGTCACCGACTTCGACGGCAAGGGGGCACGCTTCATCGGCACCGGCGATTTGGGCGGTACCGGTCAAGACGAGGGTCAAGGCCCGCTGTTCTCGATCAAGGCCGGCGGCTCGTTGAAGAACGTGATCTTGGGCGCTCCCGCCGCCGACGGCGTGCACTGTGAAGGCAGCTGCACCATCGACAACGTATGGTGGGAAGACGTGGGTGAAGACGCCATAACGCTTTTGGGCAACAGCGCCTCCAACGTGTACCGCATCAGCAACTCGGGCGCGCGCAAGGCCGCCGACAAGGTGATTCAGCACAACGGTGGCGGTACGTTGTACGTGAAGAACTTCTTGGTCGAGAGCTTCGGCAAGCTGTACCGCTCGTGCGGCAACTGCTCGACGCAGAACCAGCGTAAGAGCGAGTTCGACACGATCGTCGCCAACGGCAGCGGTGAGATTGCGGGCGTGAACGCGACGTACAAAGACAGCGCCAAGTTCACCAACATTTTCGCCGCCACCGGCATGAAGATCTGCGAGCGCTACAACGCCAACAATACGGGCGCGGAGCCGACCTCGGCCGGCGTCGGCGCGGACGGCACGTACTGCATCTACTCGGCTTCGGACATCTTCTGGCACTAGGCTAGGCGGCGGGCCCGTGGCGGGCGCTGTTCCGGCTTTGTCAGGCGCAATGCGCCCAAGCGGCTCGGAGCTTGGACCTCGCGAGCGGCGCGACTAGCCTCCGGGCATGGCTGAGGCTCTGATCGCTTTTCCGCTCGGGTTCATCGTCTGGTTCTTCACGCGCTACGGGCTGTTCGGCTTCTATACGATCGGACCCAGTGAGCGTGCGGTGGTGACCACCTTCGGGCGCGCCCAGCGCGTCGGCGAGGCGACGACCCTCGAAGATCCCATCTCCGAGACGCTGCGGGCGGACGAGCGCGAGCGCTATCGCTACCCGCAAGTCCAGGTCGTCGGACCCGGCTTCTACTGGAAGCTGCCGTGGCAGAAGGTGCACAAGGTCTCGATCGCCACCGTCACGGTCTCGATCGCCTACGACCCGGAGGATGGTAGCGCGAACCAAGGCGGGCGGGTCTTGGAAGCCGTCACCAAAGATCAGCTCAACACGGGGCTATCCGGTCAGCTGCGCTTCACCTTGGCCGAGCGCAACCTGTACGCCTATCTCTTCGGCGTCAAGAATCCGGTCGCGCACATCATGGGTTACTTCGTCTCGGTGCTGCGCGACCGCATCGCCAACTTCGAGGCTCCGCCCGAGACCCAGCCGTTACCGGACGCCAACAACCCTCCCGATCCGGCTGACGCGGTGCAGGGCATCTCGATCAACGACCTGCGTAAGAACTTGCGTGACCTGAACGACCGCATGGACGACCACTGCGCGTCGGCTTCGGCGCGTTACGGCATCCGCTTGGACGCCGCGCTCATCACCGGCATCGACCCGCCCGCGGACGTCGATTCGGCCCTGGCCGCCATCAACACCGCCCACAACCACGTCTCCAGCGAGATCAGCCTGGCCCAGGCCGCCGCCGATCAGAAAATCGTACAGTCGCGGCGGGCGGTCGAGATTGAAACCCTGAACGCCCAAGCCGAAGTGGAGCCGCTCGTGATGATGTCCGAGCAGCTGCGGCAGCTGCGCGCCAACGGCCCGGGGGCGCTGGAAGCGTACGTACGCAACACCAAGCTGAACCTGTTCAAGCGCTCGCGCCAGCTGGTGCTGGTCGGACAGGAAGGGAACAAGTAATGGGCTTCTTGATCGCTTTTGCGGTGTCGTTCTTCGGCAGCTTCATTGCCATGCCGTTCTTCCTGTTTTGGGTGCGGGTGCTCGGTGTGTACGTCGTCGTGCGCGAGCGCGAGTGCGTGGTGTTCGAGTTGTTCGGCAAGGTGCGGCTCACGATCAGCGAGCCTGGCTTGCACTTTCCCTGGCTAACCATGGGTCCGTTCGTGGCGCTGGTGCCGTTATTCGGCCGCAAGCGCTCGGTCGACTTGCGGCTCGATCAGGTTTACTTGCGCAGCCAGCCGGTCAACTCCGAAGAGGGCGCCCCGATGGGCATCGGCGTCTGGTGTGAGATGTTCGTCAGCGATCCGATCTCGTTCCTGTACAAGAACAGCGATCCGGTCGGGTCTTTGCGGGCTAACGTGTCGAACGCCACGGTGCGTTGCTTGTCGAACATGAAGCTGTCCGACATGCTCGAAAACCGTCACCCCATGAGCCAGGTCGTGCGTGAAGAGGTGTCGGCCAAGTCACGCGAGTGGGGCTACATGCTCGGCAGCACCTACATTCGCAAGGTGCACTTCCGAGACGTCGGCATGATTCAGCAGATCGAGCAAAAGGTCGTGAACCGGCTCCGCCAGGTCACGTCGTCGATTCAGCAGGACGGCGCCAACCGCGTGAGCGTGATTCGCTCGACGGCCGAGCGCACCGCCGCCGTCGAGTTCGCGCGCGCGGCCGCGACCCGTCCCCACATCGTCGGGGCCGCCCTGGCCCAAATCTCGAAAGATCCGATCATCTCGGACGCGCTGTTCGAGCTGCTCGAGACGCAAAATCTGCTGCTTTCGCCGCGGCTCGAGGTGAGCATCGTGCCCCAAGGCACGCAGCTGATAGCGGCCGTGTCGGGAGCCGGGGGCATCCTCGGCGGTGGGCCGCCCCTCGGTCATTGAGGGTGAATCGTTCTTCTCGGGGCGCCGCCGGTAGCAGAGCGGTGCGATTCGATCGTACCCGTTCGGTCTCCCGACCGAGATTTCGTGAGAGCTAGAACGGGTAAGAGAAGCGGAAACGCGCGGCTTGCATCTTGGCGGTGGGCAGCGCCAGCGCGGTGCCGTCGCCCTGCGCGTTTTGGACGTCCTCGGTTGCTTGGCTGACGACGAGCTTGACGGACGCGTCGTTGAAGCCGAGCGGGAACATCGCGTAGGCCGCGCCCTGGTAGTGCTGCTCGAAGTTGTCCACCTTGTCGACCACCTCGGTGCGGTTCAAGCCGAAGCCCAAGATCAGGCTGCGATCGAAGGCAAGCGAGCCCACGTCGACCTCGGCGTAACCGCCCAAGCTGGTGCGTGTGTTGGAAGCATCGCCGTCGAGCACGCCGCTCGTGTTGTTGTACGACGTGTATTTGGCTTGCGCCGCGTTTACGCCGATCGCAACCGGTTTGATGGTGAGCTCGACGCCGCCGCCATACCCAACCGTGTCGGCGATGTTGCCGCACTTGGGACAGGCCGGCGGATTCTCCTTGGGCGGCCGGGTCGTTCGATACTCGACGCCCGCGGAGGCGCGCACGTATGGAAAGTGAACCATGGCCGCCGCGCGACCACCCAACTGGTTCGGGCCGTCGCTATTGCCCATCAGACCGAGAAGCTCGACGCCTGACCAGGGCGTTGGGTAAATGTGCACCGCGGCTTTGCCGGCCGGCTCACGGTAGTAGTTGGCGTTCACCTCGTAGGTATGCGGCCCGAAGGTGCCCGATTCGACCGAGCAGCTGCTGGTGAGGCTGGTGCACGCACCCAGATCTTCGATGGTGTAGAGATCGAAGCCGCCACCCTTGTGATAGACGCGCCAGGCCTGAAATCGCCCCAATTTCAGGTCCCAGAGCCCCTTTTTCCCAACCTGGCCGTAAACGTCGTCCGCGTTGATTTGGTAGTTCGTGCGCTCGCGCACCCACGCGACTAACTCACCGCGCGCGGCCACGAACCAGGTCTTGTCCTCGCCAAAGCGGTGCTCGAGCGTGGGCCCGACCACGAACCGACCGCGCATGTCGTAAAAGCCCTGCTTCGGGTTGACGTTCTGGTCCGAGTAGGCCGCATAAGTTGCGTCGGTTTCGAGGCCGCCATGCCAGGCGAGGGCGTCGTCGGATTGCGCACGCACGTATCCGTTCGCGTGCTCGAGCTGGTCATCGGCCGGAACGAAGGCGGCTCCCTCGTTGCTTGGCGGAGGAATTGCCGCGTCGACGCGGGCGCCTTCCTTACCTTCGACGGCGGGCGCGGGCTTGGCCGCGGCCTCGTCGGCAGAGGGAGCCTCCTCTTCTTCCTCTTCTTCCTCTTCGTCCAGGTCGGGCTTGGCCGCGGCCTTATCGGCCGCCTGGGCGTGGGCCAAACCGGGCGCGAATACGGCGAGCGCCGAGAGCAATCCGAGCTGAGACACACCGATGCGATGCAACATCAGAGAGCGCGCTTTCATGAATCTTCGATCGTCAGTTGATGGTGAAGGTCGCGGTCTTGAGCGTCGTTGGATCCGCGCTCGGGCCGATCAGCACGTTGTGCATGCCTTTTTCGACCGTCCAGCCGTTGGCTCCCCAGTAGGCCATGTCTCGCGCGGGGACGCTGAACTGCACGTTCTTCATCTCACCGGGGGCAAGCGTCACGCGCGTGAACGCCTTCAGCTCCTTGGTGGGTCGGCGCTGCTGCGTCATTGGGTAACCGATGTACAGCTGAACGATCTCGTCACCTGCCATCATGCCTGCGTTGGTGATGGGAATTTCGACGTTGAGCGCGCCGTCGGCGCCGATGCCGGTGCTGCACAGCACCTTGACGTCACCGTAGGTGTACTTGGTGTAGCTCATGCCAAAGCCGAACCAGAAGCGCGGCGTCTTGGCGTCCTTTTCCATCTTCCGATAGCCATGGTAGTAGTCGACCATCGCGTCGCCGCCGCTCGTGTTCTGAAACGGCGGGTAGTCGTCGGGCGATTTGGCGACCGTGAACGGCAGCTTGCCCGAGAAGTTTTGCTCGCCGAACAACAGAGAAGCGAAGGCGGCTCCGCCTTCTTGCCCCGGGTAAAAGGTCTGCACGATCGCCTTGGGGCTCGCGTACCAATCTTCCATCACGATCGCGCTGCCGACGGCGAGCACGACGATGACGTTGGGGTTGGCGGCCACGGCCTGCTGAATGAACATGGCCGGCTTGGTGGTCCAGTGCTTGGGGTGCTGGCCGCTCAGGGTGAGATCCGCGCGGTCTTGCCCGACGTCATAGCCTTCGCCTTCGTCTTCCCAAGCCATCGTGACGGGGATGATGGCGATATCGGCTTTGCTGGCGTCGGCAGCGTTGGCGCTGTTGGTGACGGTGAGACCGGCCGCGGAAGGTGAGTCCTTGATGCCGTCGAAGAACGAAATGGCGTACGGAGGGATGGTCGCGCTGCTGCCGCGATCACCGAGGCCGGAGGCTACGCCGGGGCTGTTGACGTTGGTGTCCGGCTTCAATGCGTCCGGGCCGAGCACGATGATGCTCTTGGCGTCTGCTTTGCCCATGCCGGCCATCGTGGCCTTGGCGCCGAGCGGCAATAGGTTGTCGTTCTTGAGCAACACGGCGCCCTTGAGCGCGGTCTCTTTGGCCAGGTCTTTGTGGGCCTGCGTGTTCACGATGGTCGGGTTGGCGGCCGCGTTCTTGTAAGCATCGGTGTCGTGGGCGAAGTGCAGCCGAGCGTTGATGATGCGGGTCGCCGCTTCGTCGATGCGCGTGGACGTCACCGTGGTGTCGATGGCCTTGAACGCGTTGTTGTCCGGCATTTCTAGGTCGAGGCCGGCGTTGACCGACGTGTTGCCCTGGTTGGCGACGGTCGCCCACCAGTCGGAGATCATCATGCCGGTCCACTTCCACTCCGTGCGCACCACGTCCTTCATCAGGGTGGGGTTTTGGGTGCAGCGCAGACCGTTGACGCGATTGTAAGCGGCCATCATGCAGGCCGGATCCGACTTTTCGACCACGATCTGGAAATTGCGTAGGTAGTTTTCGTGCAGCGTTTGCGCGTCCACGACCATGTTGACGTTGGGCTCGTCGGCGCCGTCACCGCGGTTGTTTTCGGTGTTGTTGACCGCAAAGTGCTTGGGGCACGCGATCATTTTGTTGTCTTGCATGCCGCGCACGAATGCGGCGGCCATTTCGCCGACCAGCACTGGATCTTCACCGTAGGTCTCTTGCGCGCGGCCCCAGCCAGGGTGGCGCAGCACGTTCATGGTCGGCGCCAAGCTGACGTCGTATTTGAACGCCTTCATCTCTGCGGCCATCACGGCGCCCACCTTGTACTCGAGCGCGACGTCGAAGGCCGCCGCACGCGCTTCGGCCACCGCGAACGTGGTGGAGGTGCCGTTGTTGAGCTGGTGCACGCCGCGCGGACCGTCGCGCATCGGCATGTCTTTCAAGCCGATTTTGGTCGCGCCGGTGGCGTCGAAGTCGATGGTCCACCACTCGGGGTTCAAGCGTTCCCCGCCGTTGAGCATTTTCAGCTTTTCGTCGCGGGTCAGCTGCCCAACCAGGCCGGCCGTTCTGGGATCCACCGGGGACAGGTAGTTGGCGCGCACCAGCGGAGAGCTCATGCACGTCGGGGCGTCCGCAGTAATCGGGGTGGTGCCGGCCGTGCCACTGCCCAAGCCGCCGCTGGTATTGCCCATTCCGCCGGTATTATTGCCGACGCCACCGCCATTCGATGCGCCAGCTCCGCTGACGGTGCCATTGCCGCTGGTGCCGTTGTTGGCAGACGCCCCGGTGGTGGTGCCTGGCATCACCATCAGGTTGCTCGGCTTCGTGGAGCACGCGGAGTAGAGCAGGCCGACGACGACAAGGCTCGAGCCAAAGTGGAACGCGGAGAGCAGATTTTTTCGCATGGGGAGGGCCTCTGATGCAGGACGGGGTGTCCTGTCGCGCACGTCACTGGTCTGGAATCGATGCCAGTTCCAAGCTGCAACCGGTTCCAGTGCGGGCACCGGTGCTATAGCACTTCTGCCAGGGGTGCTCTTCGCACTTTATGGTTTTTCAGTCGCACTTCCCGCGCTCACTCCAGCGTTATCAAAGGAAGTCAGCGTCGCGGCAACGCACGAGGGAAAAGGCATTGCCAAACGGCTGTCCGCACCGTCTCGCGAAATGGGCCGCAAG
>Ga0164241_10000794_pt1 | contig 47649 bp, 72 predicted proteins | sample OricomyardsoilBY_FD_108780 | JGI IMG/M metagenome (GOLD analysis project Ga0164241, IMG submission 108780) | Backyard soil microbial communities from Emeryville, California, USA - Original compost - Back yard soil (BY) | ecosystem: Environmental > Terrestrial > Soil > Unclassified | place: USA... | reverse complement strand
TCCAAGTATTTAAGATATTCTTCCCCAATTTTAATTATATTATCAGGGCGCGGAGGATGTGGCCGAGCTTGAAGTTAAATTTACCCTCGATTTCGTCATCAAGTCGGCGGTTGATGAGCACCTCAGCATCGGGATCGACCCCATCAAGGGCTTCAAGTATCTCGCGAACCTTCATGGCATTTTCCTTATGTCTGCAATTAGACCCTAACGGGCAGCGCTCTCCGCATCCACTCCTTGACATCGCGCACGACGGGAAGCCTGTCCGTCAACGGTAGAGCATGGATGTCCGTCCGTGACGGCCGCTGCCTGGCGAGTGTGAAGGGCGCGGCGAGCGTGATGACCTCGGGGTGTGCGCGGCGAAACCAGCCATAGGCACCATCAACGTGCATGGGCCCACCCTCAGGGCTCCCCGGCTCGCGCTCAAGCATGGCCTCCAGATACGGGACGAGTACCTCGATCGTCGGCCGCCAGAAGGCGACAAAATGGGCGGTGCGTACCGGCATATCGACCGGAACCAGGCGAGCGGAGCCGACACGATCAAAGCCCGATGGGTCGATCTGCTCGTGACCGCCGTAGAAGATTCCCCATTTATTCTTGATCAGGGTATCGGTCAGCGCGTCGCCAAGTGAATGAAGGTCGCCAGTGAAGGCGATGTCGTCTTCGAGGATCAACAGCGCTGCGTGGCCCTTGGCGAGGCTTTCTTTCAGCACCGCCAGATGGCTCAGAAAACAGCCGTGGGTTCCGATCGTCTCGAACCCCCCGGCGCTCTCCGGGCGTTGCGCGGCCGAGAACTGCACGTATCGGTGGTCGATCGGATAGCCAACCCTGCGGAATTCCTTTTCGGTTTCCCTGCGGCGATCGGCGCGATGCGGCAAATTGATGATGCGGGTCGCCTCGAAACGGCCAAGCAATCCCGCGCCAGCGCTCAAATCGGACATGACGTAACTCCTCATGGCGAGCTATGCGCGCTCGACACTTACCAAGACGTTGAAGATGGGCTGCCCCTCAGCCGGCGAGTACGTTGCGCGGTCGTAACGGAAGGTCAAGCCCCGCGCAGGAACCACTTTTCCCACCGCGCCTGCGTGAACAGCGGGCGCATCACTCCACCGGAGTAGTGGAACCGGGCATAGCCCTTGCAGCCCGGCGTGAATGGACAGGGCGTTTGCTTGTTGATGAGGCTGTAATCCGGCCCCTTGGCGGCGATGATGGCCTCAAGATCGATCTGCCGCTTCCATCCCTTGCAGGTCGCACAGCCGGCGGACACCTGAAGGCCAGCCTCCTTCATCAGGGATACGGTGTGGGTCCAGCGGGGGAATCCGGCTTGTGCCTTTGCCATCCCCAGTCTGTGCGACTCGGCAGGGCGTGTAGGAAAGCGATTCGCGGCCTTGGGTGAAACTTGGGTGAATTTCACGCAAAAGGCAGCTTTGTTCCTGAGTCGTTCGCACGTTCAAAGGAGCAAGAACCCCGGAAATCTACCGTTTTCCGCACGCGACATTGCGTTGACATCGCAGGGGTCGCAAGTTCAATCCTTGCCACGCCCACCATGGAAAGCCCCGCTAGGCCAAGTGCTTAGCGGGGTTTTTCTATGCCCGCAGCACGGCGACATTGCCATGTTCTTGGGTGAGTTTTGGGTGAAGGGCTGTTCCGGCGAGCTTCGTCAGGTCCGTCACGACGTCCTCAATTCCGTCCCGAATCGTGCCCAGATACTCCGGATCGAAGATCGCATAGCGGCTCGTGGTCTTGGCCAGCACGCGGTGTCCCATCGCCATTTCCAGTTCGACCAGGTCGACCTTCCGGTTGGCTAGGATCGACGCCATGGAGTGCCGGATCAGCTTCGGGCCCCACCCGGCCGGAATGCCCAGCGCCTCGCGCGCGGTGTCCCAGCCCGACCGCACCGAGGCCACCCGCAGCTGCTCGACGACCTCGATCTCCTGATCCGCATCGAACCGTTTCCGCTCGTTGCAGACAAACCATTCGTCGGTCGCCATCAGCCATGAATGGAGCAGGTCGACGACTGGCACGATCGGGCGCACCTTCTTGGTCTGGATCCGGCCCTCGGGGTTGAGGGCGAACCGACGTTCGTTCTGCATCCACTGGCCTCGCTCGCGCGTGACATTCATGTCGAGGATGGCGTCGGGCCGCGCCAGGGTGGTGATCGCCGCCACGAGATAGCGGCGAAGCGGAATGAGGCGGTCGGCGTGACCTCCATAGTTGCCGCTGCCGGTCATGGTGAAGTCGAGGATCTCGCCGATCGCGCCCACCGACAGGCGATAAGACCGCGCCGGCGTGACCTGGTCGCGCGTCTTGTGCTTGAGCGGCGGGACATAGCGGGTCCGTCGGTTATCGAACGCATGGCGGAGCGCGGCCTTGAGCGCGATCACGCTTTCCTCGACGGTGGAAGGCGCGCGCTTCCGGCTGGCGCCATCGATCCAGTTGCCGGCGCCATCCTTCTTCCGGGCGACGATCGGGACTGCGATCGCCCAGGCGCGGAAGCGCTCGAGCCAGCGGTCGTCGACCTGTTCGGGGAGGAAGGGATCCGCGAGGCGGCCGGCGTCAACCTCGAGGTCGATGAACCGGCTGAGCAGTTTCAGGCGGGACTTGATGGCCTCCTGGCTGGATTGCTTGCTGCCGTGCTCGATCCAGTAATCGGCGAGGGCCTCTGAAACGCTGTAGGAATCCTGTTCACTGGCGGTCGGCCGGTGAGTGGCAAGGTAATGCTCGTCCAGCTTGTCGCAGGCTAGGCGAACATCGCTTGTGCCCGTGCTCTTGCGCTTTTGGCGGCCGAGGGATCGATCGTACCACCAGATGTACCACCGGTCGCTGGCTGGCTCCCCGCCGGCGCCCCGGGCGAGGTCGAGCCAGAACCCGCCCCTTTGATAGACACCCCCCTTGTCTGTCGACATCTCGCCTGTTCCTTCAGGATGTTGGCCTTCGCGGCTGCGATGATCTCCACGACCCCGAGGGACGCGAGCGCGTCCAGCTGGTCGGGATTGAGGCCGATTCCCTTCCCCTTGGCCAATGCTGACGTAATCTTGCGGTCGAGGTCAACGATGAGCTCGGGCGGCGGTTCGCGGCCGGGGAGATCGCCGATCGATACGACTGACGTCACGCCACTGTCTCCTTCGTTTCCGGCGCCGCCAGCCCCGTGAGGATGCTCCCCGACACCGCGCGCAGGCCGGCGGCGAGATCCTTGCGGTTGTCGGCCTCGTATCGATCGGCCAGGCCGTCGATGAATTTGGAATGGGTGCGGCGCTCCTCATCGCGGATCATCGCGAAGGTGCGGCGGCGGCAGGTACGCTTGGGGCGGTCGGTCATGCCGGCATCCCATCATGCTGGACGCCATCGAGGAGGCGACCGGCGCGCTTCTTGCCGACGCGGAAGACGGCGTTCTCGTCGAGATCATCCGTCCAACCGCCGCCCGATTCGACGAACCGATCTTCGTCCCAATCCATGCAATCGAAGCGCGACTGTTCGAGGCTGGGATCGGCCGCCAAGCACTCAGCGTTGTATTGCGTGCCTGAAAGCCATTCGCCCCACTGCTTGAACAGGAACGGGACCGGAGCATCGTCGCCATGGATTGAGGCGCCCGTGCACTGGTCGCGAAGCGAACGTATCCAATCGGGATGGACCGGGCGGGCTTCGGCGCCGCTCTCGCCGCCGGCAATCACCCAATCGATGCGAGTTTCGCGATATGGGCCGTCGCCGCTGTCGCCGGGCTGGCCATCCTCGCCATCAAACCAGTAATAGTCGCCGACCGCGAGGCAGTCGAAACGCCAATCGAGATCGATGCTATCAGCGGGCTCGTCGGGTTCGCGCGGCGCCTTAATGGACGTCAAGTCGATTGGCCCGAGCATCGGTTCGATCGACAGGAATCGAAAGCGCGGGCCGTGGGTGCGGAGCAGCTTCGGGATGTCGCGATCGGCCTCCGCCTGACTGACGACCGTGATGCCCAGCCACAAGTTGCCGGGCACGCCCTCTGGGAACATTGCCCCCAGCATCGCCTCGGCATTTCCGATCCGCTTCGTCAGCAGCAGCCAGTCGAGTTTCGGCGTCTCGCGGATCAGCGCCGCCAGGTCAGCACGCCACTCGTCCAGCACCGCATTGTCAGCCCAATCGGCCAGCGACGCGCAAAAAACGCGGGGACGTCCGCAAGATTCTTGCGGGGCTTCCGCATTCCACTTGCGGGGTTTCCGCCAATTGGCTGCTGACGTGCGCCGTCGCGGTGCACCTGGCCCCCAATTGATTGCAGTTCCACCGCCAAAGCGCGCATTCCGCGTCTCCGCGTAACAGTGGTCGCAGCCGGGCCCGACCTTCTGGCAGCCTTCCCACGGATTAAACGTATGGGTCGCCCATTCGATTTTCGTGTTCTCAGCCATTTCCAATCTCCCGCAAAGCCTCACGCAGCACGAAGGCCGCTTCGGTGGGCACGATGTTGATGGAGCGCCGGTCGTCGGGATCGCGCACACGCTCCGCCAGGCCCATGACCTCAAAGGCATTGAGGGCGCGGGTGATGACCGGCTTCGACGCGCCGATCGCCGGGGCCAGTTCGCGGACACGCCAGAAGCCTTGCGGGCCGCTTTGCGTGATCAGCCCGAGGAGCGCGATCTGGCGCGCGGTCATCTCGACATAGGCCGGGTCGCGGACCCATGCGAGGGCGAGGGTGGGGAGGTCGGTCAAGGTTGGGGCTCCCAGAAGATCACCGCCGGCGCATGGTCGACAGCGACGAGCGCGTTGATGATCGCGGCGGAAATGCTCGGCGTCGGCGTGCCCAGTCCGTTGGGCGACAGGCTCCACGTCACGGCGCCCTTGTCGGCGGGCCGGAGATAGATTCGGGGCCGGTTATCCGCGTAGCGCGAGCCGGTGGTGGCGGGGCCGCGACCCTTGCTCACGCAAATTTCCGTTCGAAGTCGCGGAAGCCTTTTTTGTCGGCCATTTGAAGCAACGCATCCTCGGTCTTGAGCGCGGTGCCGACGCGGAAATAGTCGCCCTTCGGATCGGCCACCCCGATCTTGTCGCAGCGGTGAACCAGCCATCCGCCACCGGGCGGCGAGCGCAGATAGTCGGCGGCGCGCCCGGCGATCGTCGTGTCGCGATGGCTTTCGGCCCCGCGAAACTGCGGCCGGATGACGAAATACGGTGCGGCAGCGACCTTGGCCGCACCGACGCGCGGACGCTTCGGCGGATTCTGGTACTTCGGCGACGGGATGCCTTTCAGCCGCCGCCAGCGCGTGATCAGCGTGTCGCTACAGCCGTAGCGCTCGGCGAGCAGGATATTCGTCTCGGTCCACGCATGAACCTCGAAATCGTCGGGGCAGGGCTTGAGCCCTTGCTGGTACACAGCCGGCGTTATCCCGGCCTCGTCGAACCAGCGCCGCACCGTGCCGTGATGGCGCCGGATCTCGATCGCGACGGCATTAATCGTCTTGCCGGCGGCGCGCGTCGCGAACCCTTCCGGCATGGGGGCGATGTCATTGCGCCGGTGCTGGATCGGCCGGGCATTCGCCGACACCTTCCCGCCGCGACGGTAAGGCGGGAACGGGATGCCCTCCTTGCGGAACTGGCGGCGGATCGTCCGGACGTGGACCCCGGTCCGCTCCGCAATCTCGACGACGCTAAATTCGCGCGCCAGTTCGGCAAGGTTGGGGATCTCGGCCCGGCGGGGCCCGATCGTCGGCGTGATCCCGCGCGCCTTCAATTCGCGCGATATGCGCTTGTTGCAGGAGCCATAGTGCTTCGTCAGCGCGCGGATCGAATGGGTCGCGGCGAGTTCGGCAAGGCCCGGGAAGCGGTCGGGCGCTGTCATTGCGGTGCCCTTTCGATCTTGCGGAGGATGAGGCCGCCATTTTTGATGTGTTCGACGGTGCCAGGATGCAGCCCGTCGAAGCTGTCGGGGCGATACCATTCGTGCGTCACCGCGATGTGGGCGGGCACGTTGCGGTAGCCCGAGCTTTGCGCCGCCCCTCCGCAATTGGCGCAGTCGGTCATGAACGGCGTGACGCCGGGCTCGCGATCGATCGTAACGAACTGATAGCGGCAGGACGGGCAGCGATAGTGGTTCTTCAGCCCGTCGTTGGCGAAGCCTTTCACGCCATCGTTGAAGTTGCGCGCCAGTTCGGCAGCCGCTTCGATTTCAGGGACGCGGCTCACTTCGCACCGCCCTTCAGCCGCGCCTCGGCGTCACGAAACGCCTTGTTCACGACACCGGCCATGTCATCCGGCAGCGCGTCGATGCTGTCCTGATGCAGAGCCTTGGCGCTGTTGAGGTCGATGATCGTGCCGGCGGCCTTGAAGGCTTCGACGATCTCGGCGGCGATCGCGTCGCGCGGGTCGATCTCCTGCCCGGTCTGCGCATCATATTGCGCCTCGCCGCGCTGTTCGTCGGCTGGACCTTCGGCGGCACTGTCGAAGATTTCGCCGGTTTCGGAGTCGTATACATCTCCCCGCGACAGCCGGTCATCGCGTCGAGGAAGCGCGGGCGAAACCACGCGCGCCCGCTCCGGCTCGATTTCCATCTCATCGGGTGTGAAGACGCCAAGCAGGACTTCGGGGCAGTGCAGCCGCGCCCAGGCGCGCGTCGTGTAATAGCCAAGCTGCTGCTCCGGATCGGACTTCCACAGCGGCGAATTGCGCACCGTTATCCGGGCGATCGACTGCGTCTTGACCTTTTCGTCGTTCGGATCTGCGCGCAGGAAGCCGCGGACGGTGCAGCGCAGCTTTTCACCCTCGCCCTCGAAGGCCACCCGGAGCCGGCCCGAGAGCGCGCCAGAGCTATTGACCACGGCATTCACAAGCTGCGATTCGAAGGCGGGTGGAGCGCCGTCCTTGGTGAAATAGGCCTTATTGGCGACCGCAAACGGGTCCATGCCCCAGCGCGCCGCCTGCATGATGATCGCGAGGCAGTTGCCCTCACTGCCCCGGCAATGCTGCGGGACGAAGGTGCTGCGCGCCATGATGGTCGCAAGTTGCATCGCCTCGCCCATGCTCTGCGGCAGGAACGACATCCGTGCGGGTGAGGCCGCCAGATCGGCGGCCGGGATCGCGGTGAGCGCCTGACGCTCCTGGCGGCGCAGTTCGCGATCCTTCGCCATCTCGACGGCGATCACTTCGGGGACGGGTTCTTGTGCTTGGGAGGCCATGATATTTCCTTTGTTAGATGTCGTTGAATCTGCTCGCGCCGAGCAAGGCCCACGCGGTTTCATCCTGGATGCGGCGCTCTTTCTGCCGGTCACCTTCGGGCTCAGCGCCAAGCGCCCGAATGTCATCGTCGATGAGTTGGCGGATCAGCGACCGGCGCGGCTCGCTCACCCGGCCGCAGAGGGCCCACAGCCCGCGCAGTTGGAAAATCTGGAAGCTGCGATTGTTGGCCGCCCTCTGCGCAGGCGACCGTTTATCGGCACGCTGTGGATCGTAGGGGCGGCTCTTGAACATCACCGCACCGACGCCTTCGTGGAGGAGAAGATGCGGCAACCCTTGATGTCGCGCAGGCCGGTCTTTCCGCGTACCGACGGCGCGATGACCTTGCGCAGCGTCTCGATGACGGCGGGATTCTTCAGGTAGAGATCCGGCACCTGGCGGATGTTCTCGATCTCGACGTGCCACGTCTCGGTTTCGGCAACGAGGACACCGCGATCGCTGCGGACCGGCTCGTAGACCGGTGCGCGGGGCGTCTCGATGACGGGCGCGGCCTCGACGTGGACGACTTCGGCGACGACCTCGACGGCATTGGCCTCGCGCGCTTCCGCCGCGGCCCGCTCGTCCTCGATCGCCTGCAACCGGGCGCGCTCCTTCGCTGCCGCGGCATCAGCGATAGCCTGCTGCCGCTGGCGCTCCTCCTCGGCTTCGCGCGCCGCCTTGGCGTTGGCTTCGTCGATGATCCGTTGGCGCTCACGCTCCTCGGCGATCCGCTTCTGCCTCTCGCGCTCGGCGTAGGCGTCGAGATGGCCACGGATGCGCTTTTCGGCGACCGAAAGCCGTTCCGAATAGGTCTTGGCCTTCCCCATCAGCGCGCGCTGCGCATTGAGGATCGGCCGGTTGAGTGTCTCGCGCTCGCTATCGATCAGGCGGATGGCGGCGACCGCAGCCTTGACGGCATCACCGTAGCGTCCCGCCGTCTCGGCATCGTAGCACGGGCCCGCCGCCGCAGCCTTCGCCTCGATCTCGGCGATGCGCGCGATCAGGTCGAAGTCATGCTCGCGCAGGTTCGCGTCGAATTCCATGACGATGGTTTCTTCGAGCGGGGGATTGTTATGGCCCAGCGATGCGGGCGCAACGTGTGCGTTCATGGTGATTTTCTCCGGGTCAGAAGTGGGTCAGAAAGGGATCCAGCAACCGGGACAGGCCTTCGGGCCGTCGGCCGGTTTGCAACTTGAGCATTCGGGGTCGCGGGTGTCGTAAAGCGCTCCGGTCACCGTCGGAGCGGGCGGCGGGCTTTCCGGTTCAACGATGTCGTCGCGTGCCACGAGCATGGCGTCGGCAATCCGGAATGCCTCGCTTGGAACCTCGCTCAGGTTGTGCTGCGAGCTATGCCGATAATTCCCGGCAAGCAGCCCGGTCAGAGCCTGCCCAGCCAACCAGTCGCGGAGCGTCATCCCGGTGGACCCACTCCAATCAGGATTGATGCCGGGGTGCAGCGGAAAGGCGGGCGGGTTCGTGCTCACTGCTCGGCTGCCCCGGCAGGAAACATCACCGGATCGACCAGCTCGGGCACGACCTTCTCAAGGATCGGCTTGCAGTCGAAAGCGGGCGCGGCGACGCCGACCTCGGCGACGTGGACCCGCTTCGTTCCCTCGCCATTGCGGCCGGCGACCAGGACGACATCACCCACGGCGAGCGGCTCGGTGCCGTCATAGGTGTAAGTGTAGGTCCGCGCATCATGCGGGCGGAACGTGCAAGCGATGAACATGACGGGACTCCTTCGTGATCAGATGCCAAGCGGCGCGGTGAGCCAGTTGATGGGCTTGCGGGGGTCAGCCTCGGGGCTGGACGGTGCGTGCTGCTCGCCCCAGTCCTGAAGCCGCGACAGGTAGGCATATTCGTCGGCGTCGATCGGTTGACGGCCGCACTGGGGCCAGACGCGATCCATCTCGATCGGCCGCCCGTTGCACTGAGCCTGCCAGCGCAGCGACCGGTCCAGTTCCTCGCCCGTGACCGGATCGAGGGGTTGGCCGAACCAGATGCGGATTCCGACCGCGACGCCGCGGGCATTGAGTTTCGCCCGGTAAAACCCAGCCACAGGCGCATCCGCCTCCCGATCCGGATCGAAAGCCTCGACCGTCGGGGCAACGCGCGCGGCGCTGTAATCCATGACGGCGCGGCTCATGCTGCGCCTCCGGTAGCGACCGGCTCGGCCACGTCAGGCCGGTCGCGGGGCTCTGACGCCGGAGAGATGGCGTCCGTGGCGGCAATATCCGTCTCGCGTGCGTATGGGGGGCAGTTTTGCGAGACGGCGGCGGAAGGGGTTTCGGCGTAGAGCGGGGCGCAGGTGGCGCAGAACGTCAGCCATTCGGGCGACGGACCGCCGCATTCCGGGCAGGAGTGGGGGATGGTCACTTGAACCTCCCCCGCCAGATCATGACACAATGCACGATGGCTGCGCTTCCGCCGAAGCCGACCTGCCACCAGACCGGCGAGCCCTCGGCCAAGCGGCTAACGATGTGCTGCACATAGAGCAGTGTGCCAAACGCCGCCGACGAGATCGCTGAGGCATTGAAGAGGATTCGGCGGATCATGCCGGCAACACCGTCCAGGCCACCGCGACCACCAGCACGCCGGGAATCCCGTAAGCCAGGAACGACAGCAGCACGTCGCGAACCGACATGACGCGCCTGTCCAGCGGCTCCCAATTCGCGATCGGGAGCGGACGAAGCCGGTCCTCGCGATAGTGACGGACCTCGTGATTGAGGTTGTGGATCTGGAAGTTCATCCTTGCCTCCGTGGCGCGTCGGGTGAAGAGGGGGCGGGTCACGCGGGCTCGACGGCGCTTGCCGCAGCTTCGGCCTCGGCAAGCCGCTTCATGTCGGCCAGCGCGTCGCTGTCGCTGTCGTAGAAGCGGCACGGATTGATTTGGAATCCGCTTTCACGATAGATCAGCATGGCTGCGAGTTCGGTGTTGAACCGGGCCTCAAGCGCCTTGCCGGCGTCGCCCGCGAGCGAACATACCCAACCGCCACGGCAGCGTGTCGTGTCGCAATAACCGCCCCATCGGTCCATATCGAAGGCGCCAGGTTGCGTGACAGCCGCGTAAACGGTCTGGTGGATGTTCGGGATCGCGGGAATTTCGATCACCGCGGCTTTTTGCTCGCCGACTAAGCGCGAGCAGTCCGAGCAGTACGAGCAGCCCGAGCAGCCCGAGCAGTACGAGCAGCCCGAGCAGTCCGAGCAGCGCGAGCAGTCCGAGCAGTACGAGCAGCCCGAGCAGTCCGAGCAGTCCGAGCAGTACGAGCAGTTGATGCAATTATCGCAATCAACCAGCGACAGCAGCGCCTTTTCGGCAGCTTCGCGAGATCCGAAATAGGCGATTTCGGAGCGATTGTTGCGCTCGTCGATCAGCCAGCCATCTTGTTCGGTTATGTTGCGGGTCACAGATTCCGCCATCACTCGTCTCCCTCGTGGGTGTTGTTGGAACGAGCGTCGATCGCGGCGTAAACGGCCTCGGAATCGCACTCGCAGTTGTTCACATCGAGCTTGCAGGAGTGGCATGGCGGCCACAGTGCGGGGTTCAGGCGCACCGGCATCGCTGTCACGCGCGGAAGCTCCATGATCCGGGCAATCGCCTCGGGGCTCGCGTTGAAGGGGTGGAGCGCGCTCATGACCGCGGCTCCGTCACCAGATAGCCGACGATGTCCTCGGGCCCGTTGGTATGGGTCCAGAACTCCGCGAAGCCCCAAGCCGGGGAGCCGAGACCGCGAGCCTCGCGCTCAGCTTCAAGCGGGCTCTCGCCGCGGAATTGCGGGATGATCTTGACGCCGCCGTCGACCGGCATTGCAGAGCCGTCGTGCTTGATCCAGCGGCCGATGGGCGGCGCCGGGATCGGGGCCGGGGCGGCGTAGCAATCGAAATCGGATCGGGGCGCGTGGCGCATCGTGGTCTCCATCGCCTTGAGCGGCTGATGGAGCGTATATTACGCAATACGCAATTATCGTGTCAAATGGAAATTACGTGTAACGCAATTTTCTTCGCAAACTCGCGAATCGCCGTGCTATGACCGGCGCGTCAGCGGAGGGCTGGCGCTATCGGTTGGAGGTGAGCGCGGTGACGATCGAGATGGCGATGGCGACGACAGCGATTATCATGGCCATAGTCGCAATGGTGTTGGCCCTGCTGGCAATCTCGTTGGCTTGGGCGGCGTGGGCATTGGCCTTGCGCGATTCCGCCAAGCTCTCCTCCGAGATCTCGGATCTGCGCATCTCGCTCGCGGCCGCGCGATTCGCATCGAAGCGTGAAAGCCAATCACAGGCATAACCGAGAGGCGGGTATGGACACTTTCATCTATTTCTTGGTCGGCACCTACGGATTCGTGGGAGCCTTGATTGTCACCCGCCTGTCGATCAGTGTTCGTGCGCTGGAAGATAAGGTGAGGCGGATGTCCATCGCCGTTGGTGATCGGACGTCAATGAAAAACCGGCTCGAGCCTCCGCCGGGAACAAGCCAGTCCACCGAAACGGGGGATGGCTGCCATTCGTGATTGTACCCGGTGATCGATCCTTCGACATCATAGATCGGCCGGTCGCCGGTCACACACAGATCGGCACTCGCCGAGACTTTTGTAATCAAGATATCTTCATTTGTCCTGGCGTGGACATCCGCTACGCATCGAAAAAAGTCGCCGTTCCCGCCAAAATTAGGGCGGATGTTTGGCAATGTGTCTTGGGCTTTGGACTTCCTGCCGATCCATATCCCGACCGGAATTGCGATCACGCCCCAGGCAAACCCCGCTACCGCAACCCAATCGCCAAACTGACTCACCTAGCCGACCCACCGACTCGGAGCGCCATTAGCCGCGTGTTCGTGCTTGCAGTGATAGCAAACCTCCGAGGCATCCTGGATTTTGTCGAAACATTTTGGACAGCGCATTCCGTCCCCTTTCTTCCCCGAAACATTACCTATTCAGCAACTTACGTCCCCGAATGTCGTCCGGCCTCACATTCGAGGCTGCAAAACAGGGGACGGGGAATGTCCAAATGTGGGAGAGGTTGTACCGCGTGCGACATCACTTGCGCGATGCGTTTGGGGATGGCGGATTCGTATAATACCGAGCTGCGTCAGCGATTGCGCGAGCGGCCATATCCAAACGATCCGGCACATCCTGAATGGAGGGATCTTCGGCGATCATTCGAAGCGCGGCGGCGAAGGAACGAGCAACTTCTCGAAGCGCGACTTCGTTCGATTGGCCTTCCTGTAAGGCGGGTGCAGCGGCTACCAGAAGGCTGATAAGGGTTTCTTCTCGTGGTCCAGGGGCCGGGGATGGAGCGATCTCCCCGGCCATATGATCAGCGCCCGCATAGATGGCGCCGATCGAGGTGCCGTATGCGTCGGCAAGCGACGGCAGCCGTTTTCCGGGTATGTCGTCCTTCCCGTTCTCCCACCGGGAAATCTGAGCCGGTGACACCTCAAGCCTTTCCGCGAGCGCATTGGCCCTCAAGCCTTTTTGCTTGCGAATTGCTTTAAGAAAATTCGTTGGCGGGCCATCCATCAAGAATGAATGCGGGCCATCACCAAAAAGGTGAATGCCGCCACACGTAATTTCCTGCTTGCTTGAAATTGCGTATTGCGTAATTATCTCCGCATGACGTTAGACGCCTATCTCACCGATCGCCAAGAATCTCAGAGTGCCTTCGCGTCTCGCGCTCGCACGACCCCGGCGACAATCAGCCGCCTCATCAAGGGCGAATTCACACCGTCCTTGGCACTTGCCGGGAGGATCGAGCGGGCGACTAACGGTGAAGTCCCTATGCAAGCATGGGTTGATACCGGAGCCGCCGCCTCGAAGGCCGCAGCATGACCGCGCCCTCATTTGATAGTGAACGAGATCGGCCCATTGGCGCCGTGGGCAAAGTCGGCGAGCATCCGGGCAAGCCGGTCGGTCTGGCCGGCGGCGGCGAAAAAACTGGCGAGGGAACGGAGTCCATTCCCGAGGTGGCCGCCGAGTTCCCAGGAAATGTTCGCGAAAACGCAGTCGGTGAATACGACATTTCCACCATTGTAATGGAAAACTGCACTTTTGAAGATGCAGCGCACGAACTGATTGTCGTCGAGATCGACGGCGGCGCCATCTTCGAAAATTGTTCCTTCGTAGAGCATGTGGCGTCCCCTTCATCTGATGAGGACGACACGCTCTCACGTCCCGGCGAGTCGCGGCAATGACGCCCTTCACCCATCCACAGACACAGGCGGGGTTTTCTCCCTGTTCCCCGGCCTGTCGCGCGGCGCTGCCCCACGGCGCCGCGCACCCCTTCCCGTCGGGTCGCCCCACGGGTCGCGCGGCGAGGACCGGCATGATCCGGACCCGTCGCGCGCCTTCTGTCCGCTCTCTTTCATGGGACGTGTGTAAATGACCTCGCGCAGCAATTCAGCGGGACGATCGATGTTGGTCTCTCGCGATCGCGTAACCGAAACGATCCGCACCGAACTGCGCAATGCAGTGGTTGTGGAACGCCGCTTCACGGTCGAGCAGCTTGCCGGCCAGTCGGGCGTCGAGCTTCGGGCGATCCGGTCCTACATGTCGAACGATCCCACTGAAGTGCGCGAGCCGCCGCTGTCGGCCGCCCTGTCGCTGGCCTGCGTGTTGGGTCCGCACTGCGTCAACGCGATCCTGAACCTGATCGGCTATGTGGCTTCGCCCGCCGAGGATGCGGAGGCCGGCAACCCCGCGCGCGATGCGGCCAACGCCATGGCCCACCTTGCCCGGTTCGCCCAGGCCGCGGCCGATAATCGGATCGATCACACCGAAAAGCCGATCGCGACCGAGGCGGCGGATCACATGATCCTGATCCTGACGCCCTATTCCAGCTTGGGTGATGCGGCGTGAGCGGGCAGGGGGGTGTGTCCATCCTGATCGGCGACGTGCGCGAGCAGCTGCGCGCGCTCCCGGCGAACCATTTCGACAGCGTCGTGACGTCGCCGCCCTATTGGGGCCTGCGCGATTATGGCGTTGCTGGCCAGATCGGGCTCGAGCCGACGCTTGGCGAGCACCTCGAGGTTATGGTCGACGTGTTCCGCGAAGTGCGCCGCGTCCTCAAGAACCAAGGCACGCTCTGGCTCAACTATGGCGATTGCTATGCCGCCCAGCCGAATGGGCGGTCAGCCGAACAGTACAAGGCCGACGGGACCGACGACCGCACGTTTCGCGACAAGCCGTTCTCGACGGTCGGACCTATTCAAGCGCGCAGCAATGGCGGCGAGGGCCAGCACTTCGACCGTCGCGGCGGATTCCTGAAACCCAAAGATCTCTGCATGATCCCGAACCGGCTGGCGATCGCGCTGCAGGATGACGGCTGGTACGTCCGGTCGGAGATCATCTGGCATAAGCCCAATCCGATGCCGGAATCGGTCTATGACCGCCCGACCACGGCGCACGAGAAGGTCTGGCTCCTCACCAAGAGCGAGGATTACTTCTACAATCACGAGGCGATCCGGGAGCCGTGCTCACCCAACACGCACGCTCGCGTTGCGCAGGACGTCGCCAATCAGGCCGGATCTATGCGTGCGAACGGGGGCACCCGCCCAGGCCGGCCCATGAAGGCCGTCGTCAGGCGAAATGGCACCGGCCAGAAGGCCGCGGCGCCGGGTAGCGGCATCAAGAACAACAGCAGCTTCAGCGCAGCGATCGCAGGGCAAGTCGTCGAGACCCGCAACGCCCGCAACGTCTGGACGATCGCACCCAAGGCCTTCCGCGAAGCGCACTTCGCCACGTTCCCGCCGGCCCTAGCCGAACGGTGCATCCTTGCAGGCGTGCCTGCGACCGTGTGCGGCTATTGCGGCGCGGCCGACGGCTGCGGCGGCATCTGCGGTCATTATCCCCGCAATCCCGGCCGCGTGCTCGATCCCTTCGGTGGCGCCGGCACTGTCGGGCTGGTCGCCAAGCAACTCGGTCTCGATGCCACCCTGATCGAACTCAACCCCGAATATGCCGAGATGGCCGAACGGCGGATTGCGGCAGCTATCGTCGAATTGGAGGCAGCATGAAAGCCGCCGTCACCGCCGAGCTCCGTCAGGAAGTCGCCGCCGACCTCCACGATTTCCGGTCCCGCAAAGCACAGCGCCGGGAATGGGAAAAGCGCGCTCCGATCCGCGCTGAGATGGACCGGTTGCGCGCGGCCATGGGGCTGCCGCTGGTTTTGCTGGGAGGGCCGCAATGAGCAGCCGCCAATTGATCCGCTATCTCACCGCCCGCCACGTCGACGGCATGACCCGCGAGGATGCGGCCTTCCATGCCGACATCTCATTGGGCGAGGCCGAGCTTCACGACGCTGCCGTTGCCGCCGGCGAGCAGCCGATTCCCAATCCCGAGATGCCCCGACAGGGACTCCCCGAGCCGACCGCCGATCGCGGCTCGACCCCTGCCCCTGCTGCGGTCCCCGTTGGGGCCGTCAACGTCACGCCTGTCGGGGCCGTGGCACGCTATCCGAGCGAAGCAGGGGCCGATCGGCAACCCCCAACAGAAAGGAAGCCCGCGATGGCGCGTGGAAAGAAGAAGGCCGAGGACAAGGTAGAGATCATCGAGAAGCCCGATTTCGAGCGGGCAATCCGGGTAATGAACCAGGACGTTCTTCCCGCCGAGCAGGACAGCGCATCGACGCGCGGCGATCTCTCGGCCGCATGGAAGATCATCGAGAAGGACTGCCACTGCAACAAGGCGGCGGCGAAGGACTTCCACAAGCTCAAGCGGATGGCCGAGGAAAACCGGGACGATTACCTGCGCACCCTGTACGGGCTCATGCAGGCCGGCGGGATCGGCATCAGCCAGGATCTGGTCGACCAGATGAGCGACGATGGCGACGTGCCGTCGATGCCCGTCATTGCGACCAAGGGTCTCGGCATCAGCGGCCTCGCCGCCTCGTCAGTCCAGTAAGCCCATGTTCGTCGCGCTCGATCTCTCCGTTAAGTCCACGGGCTACGCCTTCTGGCAGCCCGGCATGGACCGCCCGGTCTGTGGCATCTGGTCGCTTGCCGGAGGGATCGAGTGGGCGGGCAGGGCGTGCTTTCGCCTGCACCGCAACCTCATCGACCTTCATACGGTCACCGAGATCACGAGCCTGATCTGGGAAGAGCCGCTGCCCCACTGGGCGTTGCAGGGCCAGACCAACATCAAGACACTACGCGCCGCCGCCGGCCTTGCGATGCACGCGGAGAGTTTCGCCGAGGCCGTCGGGGCCCGTCGCCACGAAACCAATCAATCGACATGGCGCCGCCACTTCTTGGGCAAGATGCCCCGCGGCACCAAAACCGTCGATCTCAAGCGCATGGCCATGGATCGCTGCCGGCAACTCGGGTTCGACCCGGAAAAGCATGACGCCGCCGAAGCCTGCGGCCTGCTCGATTATCTCCTCGACATCGAGGGCATTCATCCCCCGTGGCGCGATCAATCGATCTTCACGCCGCAATTCCTCGCGAAGGGAGCCACCGCATGAGCTTTCCCGCAATGACGAAGCGCACGCTGCTCGACGACCTCCGGAAACGGCAGGACGAGGGCAGGGCGTCGCCCAGCAATGCCGAGATCCTCGAACTGTGCCTCGTGCGCTCCGAAGATCAGGTGTCGTCGCTGCTTGCCGAACTGGCGGAGGCGGGAGAGATTATCGTCGGATTCAGCGACGGGCATCGCGCCATCGTGATTCCGGGCCGCGTTGCTCAACCGGTTGTGAGACCGGTGGTGGTTGCGGTCCCGGCGCAGCCTGAACCAGGTACGCTCGCCAGCAATCTCCGCAGGATCGATCGGACCAAGCAATTATCGGTCTATCTGCCGCGCGACCTCCATGCCGCCGTGGTGGAACGTGCCCGCGCCGATCAGACGCCGATGAGTGAGGTCATGCGGGCGGCCGCGGAGGCATTCCTTAATCCGACTGACAGGCATCGCATCCAGGCCGAGGTGATCCGCGCCTGGCGGGATGATGGGCGCGAGTTTGGGGAATTCGTGACTGCGCTGATTGATGCGGGGTTGGCGGTCCACGAGGACATGCGCGAGGAGGCGGGGGCGGCATGAAGCGACCCGAAGACACCCGCGTCCTGATCGGCTGCGAGTTCAGCGGCACCGTCCGCCGGGAGTTCGCTGCGCGCGGATTCGATGCATGGTCGTGCGACCTCCTCCCGTCCGACGATCGCAGCAACAAGCACATCACCGGCAACCTGCTCGACCATCTCAATGAGGGTTGGGACATGCTGGCGGTCTTCCATCCGCCATGCACGCGCCTCTGCAATAGCGGCGTCCGCTGGCTGTCGGTGCCGCCTCCGGGCCGGACGCTGGCCGCGATGTGGGCTGAACTCGACGAAGCCGCGGCGTTCTTCTCCACGCTGTGGAACGCGCCGATCCCGCATGTCGCTGTCGAGAACCCCGTCATGCACCGGCACGCGAAAGAGCGGATCACCGGATATGCCCCGCCGGCGCAATCGGTGCAGCCATGGCAGTTCGGGCATGGCGAGACGAAACGCACATGTCTGTGGCTGCGCGATCTGCCAGCGTTGCGGGCCACCGATATTGTCGAAGGGCGCGAACAGCGCGTTCACCGAATGCCGCCGGGCCCTGATCGCTGGCGGGAGCGCTCGCGGTTCTTTCCGGGCATTGCCAAGGCGATGGCCGAGCAGTGGGGCGATTATGTCACCGGCGCGATGAGGTTGGCGGCATGAGCGACCACCTGCCAGTCGCGCGCGCCACGCTTGAGGAGATGGAGCGCAACCGCGCGCGCGCCATCGACCTTTACGGCGTGGCCTTCGACGCGCTCGACGAGGCCCGCCGCTTCGGTTCGCTCGCGGCCCAATCGCAAAGCGGTTCGCTCAAGCTGGACGATGACGCCCGTGACGCCCTGGCGCCGAAATATGGCGGAGAGGGGAGTCGGGACAGCTTCATTGAAGCGATGACCCAACAGACCGATCGCGCCATGTGGGGGCACATCATCGAAGCCACCGACCTTGAGCGGCTGATGGACCACAAGGCGCGCGACGAGTTCCGCGCCAGCCTCCAGAAGTCGCCCCCGCCGGCCACATCCGAGAACGTCCGCGCCACCCTGTCGCAGTTCATGGAAGACGCCGACACGATCTTCCGCCGGGGCATCGCGCTTGCGTTCTCATCGCTCGACCGACGGTTCAAGTCCCACGATGGCTTCAAGATCGGCGCACGCGTCATTCTGACCTATGCGTTTGACGAATACGGGATGAAATATGGTGATCGGCGCGAGACGCTCCGCGACATCGAGCGCACGTTTTGCGTCCTCGATGGCAAGCCGGTCCCCGAATATGCCGCCGGCATCGGTGGCAAGGTCGCGCAGCTTCGCGGGCAAGAGGTGGTGGAGGGGGATTATTTCCGCCTGCGTCGCTTCCAGAACGGCAATGCGCATCTGTGGTTCACCCGTGACGATCTGGTGCGCAAGGTCAACCGTTTGCTGGCGGACTACTACGGCGAGACGATCGGCGAAGGCTCCGAGGTCGCGGATGTTTCCGACATGGGGCCGACCTATCACCTGACGCCGGCAAAGAACTTCGGCCTATTCGAAAGCCCCGCCGCGGTTGTCGCCGCCGTGTTCGAGCGCACCGGCTCTGTCGCCGGGCTTCGCGTGCTGGAGCCCAGCGCGGGCCGCGGACGCTTGGCCGATGAAGCTCGGAGCCGCGGCGGCGATGTCCATTGTGTCGAAGTCCAGCACGAGCTTTGCGCCGGCCTTCGCCAGAAGGGATATAGGGTCACTGAGGGGGATTTCCTCGCACTGACGGTTGCCGACGTCGGGCTGTTTGACCTGATCGTGATGAACCCGCCGTTCGATCGCGGCCGGGATTGCGATCATATCCGCCACGCCCTCAAATTCCTGAAACCTGGCGGCAGTCTCGTCGCCGTCGCATCCGCCAGCGCGGCCGTCTCCGAGAACGCGCGCGCTGCATCGCTCCGCGCCCTGCTCGACAAGATGCAGACCCCCAACCGTTGGGGCGACCGCAAGTGGCAGGATCTTCCCGCGGGCTCGTTCCGGGAGAGCGGCACGATGGTCAACACCTGCACGGTTGCGATCCGCGCGCCGGCTCAAGCCGAAAGCATCGCCGCATGATCCCCTGGCACCCCCACACCGGCGGCGCGCGCCCCTACGCGCCCGAGACCATGGTGCGCCCGCGCATCCGCGTCGTCGATCGCAGCACGGTGGAGAAGCGGGAATTCACCCGCGCCGATGGGTGGAAGTGGCCGCATCGGCGATCGCCGGGCGATATTATGGAGTTTCAGCGGGCATGAGCGCGAACGTCGCCATCCTTCCCACCGCCGCTGCCGTCGATGCCGCATGGCACCGATATTGCGCGCTCGCTCGATCAGCCAACGCCGATCGCCGGATGTGGGAGGATCGTGAGCACGTCCAGCGGATGATCCTCGCCCACGAAGATTTCAAAGCGGTGTTTCTCGCGTGTGAACAGGGGAAGCGTCATGGCTGAGGTCGCCCGTCTGATGACATCCTACCCTGAATACCCCGAAGCTCTGCGCAGCGTTGAAACCGAGGCGGCCTTGTTGGGCGCCCTGCTGATCGACAACAGCTTCGTCGACGGCGTTGCCGAGCGGCTTCAGCCCGAGGATTTCCACGAGCCCCTCCATCAACGGATCTTCAGCGCGATCCTGTCAGAGGTCAGCGCGGGGCGTCGTGCCGACGCCTTCCTGTTGCGCGGGCACTTCGTGGGCGATCCAGCCTTTGCCGAGTTGGGCCCTGGCTACCTGTTCCAGCTTACCAGCTCGTCGGCATCGCTGATCGGCGTATGGGATTTCACGCGGGCCATTGCCGACCTCGCCAAGCGCCGCCGTCTGCTCGATGAGATGCGCGCGCTCACCGAGAACGTATCGATGCTGTCCGAGCATCCGGTCGAGAGGCTGGTCGAGGACATGGACACGGCGCTTGCCAATGCTTTGCAGCGCTCCACCGTCACCCAAAGCGCATCAATCACCCAGGCGTTCGACAAGACCTTGCAGGCGATCGAGGACGAGGCGGCGGGCCTAGGTCCGCGCGGCATCATGGCCGCCGGCTTCGACGACTGGAATCACCTCACTGGCGGTATGCGTCGCGGCGAGATGATCGTGCTCGGCGGCCGCCCCAGCATGGGCAAGACGGCCACGGCCATATCACTCGCGCTCGCCGTCGCGCGCGCCGGCCATGGCGTGCTGTTCGTCAGCCTCGAAATGTCGATCGCGGAACTGACGACCCGGGCCATTTCGGACCTGTGCTTCCGTGGACATGGCTCGCCAGCCTTCAACGATATCCGCCGCGGCAACATCAACCAGTTCGATCGCGAGCGCATCCGTGAAGCGCGCACCATGATCGAAAGCTGGGGGATGGTCCTGACAGACCCGCCGGCCCTTCGCATCGGGCGCCTGGCAATGATGATCCGCCGCTACCAGCGCCAGATGGTCGCCGCCGGCCAATCCCTCGACGTCGTGTTCGTCGACTATCTTGGCCTCATCCGCGGCGATGATCGCAAAGCGAAGCGCTACGAGGAGGTGTCGGAGATCAGCCGCGCCGTGAAGCGCATCGCGAAGGAATGCAATGTCGCGATCGTGATCCTCGCCCAGCTCAACCGCGAGGTCGAGAAGCGCGAGGACAAGCGCCCGATGATGAGCGACCTGCGCGACAGCGGCGATATCGAACAGGACGCCGACGTGGTCGCCTTCGTCTATCGCGAGGAATATTATCTTGAGCGATCCGAGCCACCCTCCGGCGACAAGAAACACGATGGCTGGCAGGAATCGATGAACATCGCGCGCAACCGCGTCGAGATCATCGCCGCCAAGGTGCGCAACGGCCAGATCGGCAAGCGCAATTGCTATTTCTTTGGCGCCAACCAGGCCGTTCGCGGCTCGCGCTTCTATGCTGATGGGGATCACCTGTGAGCCGTATCCGCTCCGTCCATCCCGGTCAGTGGACCGACGAGGATTTCGTCGAATGCAGTTTCGCTGCGCGCCTCCTCGCCATCGCGTTGCGCAACGAGGCGGACGATAATGGCGTGTTCGAATGGAAGCCGACAGGCCTCAAGATGAGACTGTTTCCGGCCGACATGATCAGTGTCGCCGAAATCCTCGACGAGCTGCTCGCGAAGAACCAGGTTATGCGCTTCGACGTAGATGGCCGCACCTATGGCGCCGTCCGCAATTTCCGCATCTATCAGCGCCCACGGTCACCGAAGGCGGAATACCCGATCACTGAGGCCGTCGAATTGTACGTTGGCGAGCGCTCAGGCGATGAAACCTCGGAAAAGAAACCCGTTGGACGCCCTAAAAAACAACAGAATGCGGCAGGGAAATCCGCTCAACAGAAATCAATGCAACAGAATGCGGAAAAAGTTTCTCAGATGGAGAGGAGAGAAGAGAAGGGAATTAAATTACCCTCCACTCCTAGTTCCGCGCGGGACGCCGAACCCGAACGGATGCCTGATCGCCAAGCCGTTTTCGATGCGGCGGGATTTTTGACCGATCCGCCCGACTGGCCGCTGCTGGATCGCTGGCAGCACGCCGGCGCCGATCTGGAAACCGAGATCCTGCCGGTGGTGCGCGAAGTCCGCGGTCAGGTCATGGCCCGAAGCGGCCGCGCGCCGTTCAAGCTCCAACTCTTCGACCTCGCCGTGCGAGCCAAGGTCGCGGAAAACCTCGCTGAGATCGAGCGATACGCAGCGATCAAACGACGAATCGTGGAGCAGGACGAGCGGCAAGCAAGGGAGGACGCGGCATGATCCAGGCAATCGCCATCGCACCGGAGGCCACGCCGGAATTCACCGGCTGGGTCGACCGTGGCCGCACCCTCGCCGGCAACCGCCGCGAAGTGGACTGGGCCATAGGCGACTGGATGATGGAGGGCCGTGAAGCCGGGTTCATCGACCAGGCCGGGTTCGACTTCCTCGCCGACAATCTGGGCATCGCGCCCAAGCGGCTCCGCGACATCTCCCGCGCCGTCGATGCATTCCCGAGCCATCTGCGCGATCAATCGCTGTCGATCGAGCATCACGCCAGCGTCGCCGCGCTGCCCCGCCAGGACGCGCTGCAGCTGCTCAACACTGCCCGTGACAAGCATTGGACCCCGGAGCGCACGCGCCACGAAGCGCATCAGGTGAAGGAACGCGAGGGCAGGCCGGCAACGGATAGCTACGGGATGCTGGAAAGCTTCATCCGGCATTGGAACCGGTTGCCGAAGGCGCAGCGGCTTGAGGCGGCGGACATGATTCGGGGCGCCAAAGGGGAGGAAATCGAGCCGTGATTGTCCTCTCAGGATGCCCCCAGCCAGATCCGTTCGATCGCGAAACTCATTACCGGACCAGGAGGCGCCGAGAATGTCTCGGGCGCGACCGGTTTGAATGTCATTGCCGGATTTATGCCGAAGCGAAGGCAAGATGTGTCGCCCGTGGAGAGGGTTGGAGATGGGGGATTAAGCCGTGACGATCGCGTTCAGGCAACGACCATATGAGCCGGCACCGGAAGGGTTCGCGGCGCGCTTCATCCGCGACGGGTGGCGCGGAATCGAGCGGTTTTACGGCGCCCGCACCGATGTTTCGACGCGCTGGGTCGAGGAGAGCGGTGGGGATCGGTTGAAGGAACTGCGCAAGCGGTATCTGCGCGGGGATTTGTCGGTGCTGGACGAGGTGGGGAGTACGGCCGCGTGACACCTCGGCAGGAAGCCTTTGTCCGGGAATATCTCGTTGATCTGAACGCCACGCAGGCCGCGATCAGGGCCGGCTACAGCGCGAGGACGGCTGCGTCGCAGGGTGAGCGGCTGTTGAGAAATGTTGAAATTCAGGCTGCCATTACGGACGCGCTAGCCCAACGAGCCGAACGCACGAAGATCGACGCCGATTGGGTGCTCACCCGCCTGGCCGAAGAGGTCAACGCCGACGTCGCCGATCTCTACGACGACACGGGCCGCGTGAAGCCGATCCGCGAGTGGCCCGAGATATGGCGCAAGGGCCTTGTCGCTGGAATTGAAAGCTTTCCGCAGGAGATCGGCCGGGACGGGGAGGGCAAGCCCATCATGGGCACCGGCTTCAAGATCAAGCTGGCCTCCCGCGACAAGCGTATCGAAATGCTCGGAAAGCATGTGTTTGTCAGCGCGTTCCGTGAGCAGGTCGATCACACTTCATCCGATGGGTCGATGAGCCCGCCATCGCTGGCTGACTTCTACAGCCAGGCACCCGTGAAGGCCGATGGCGTCTGAGGCCATCGCGGGCATCGGCCATAACGGCGGCCCCACCCTCAACCCCGTCCTGCAGGATTTCTGGCTCGCCCGCGTCAACGAACGGCAGGAAACGATCCGCAACCGCATCCTCTACGGCGGCCGAGCCTCGTCGAAGTCATGGGATGCCGCGGGCTTCGCGATCTACCTGGCGTGCAATCTCAAGATCAAGGTGCTCTGCGCCCGCCAGTTCCAGAACAAGATCGAGGAATCGGTCTATTCGCTGCTGAAGCTGCAGATCGAGCGGTTCGGGTTGCAGCGGCAATTCCGCATCCTCGACAACAAGATCATCCACAAGCGGACCGGCTCGGAATTCATCTTCTACGGCCTGTGGCGGCACATCGGCGAAATCAAATCCCTCGAAGGCATCGACATATGCTGGCTCGAGGAGGCGCACGCGCTCACGAAGAAACAATGGGAGGTGCTGGAACCGACGGTCCGCAAGGCCGGGTCGCAATTCTGGATCATCTTCAATCCGATCCTGTCGACCGACTTCGCGTGGCGGCGCTTCGTGCTCAACCCGCCGCCGGGCACGCTGGCCCGCCTGATCAACTATACCGAAAACCCGTTCCTCTCCGACACCATGATGAGCGTCATCGACGCGGCCAGGGACGAGGACGAGGAGGAATTCCAGCACATCTATCTGGGCACGCCCAAGGATGACGACGACAGCGCCATCATCAAGCGATCGTGGGTCATGGCCTCGATCGACGCGCACAAGGCGCTGGGAATCGAACCGAGCGGCGCAAGCAAGGTGGGATTCGACGTCGCCGACGATGGCCCCGACAAGAATGCGCTGGTTCATGCGGTGGGCCCGCTCGCCGCATGGTCGGACATGTGGAAGGGCGGCGAGGATGAACTGCTGAAATCCGCCACGCGGGCGAGGAGCGCCTGTGTCGATCGGAATGCGGAGCTTGTCTATGACAGCATCGGCGTCGGCGCCACCGTGGGCGCCAAGGTCAACGAGCTCAACGAGGATGGCACCCATATCCGCCACAGCGGGTTCAATGCCGGCGGCGGTGTCAGCAATCCTGATGCGAACTATGAGCGCTCCCACCCGGTCAAGACGAACAAGGCCATGTTCGCGAACGCGAAGGCGCAGGCGTGGTGGAATATCGCCGATCGGATGCGCAACACATTCAACGCCGTGAAGCGGGGCGCGACATTCGACCAGGCCGATATGATCTTCATATCGTCGGAGCTGGACAATCTGCCGCTGCTCATCGACGAGTTGTGCACGCCGAAGCGGGATTTCGACAATGCCGGCAAGGTGAAGGTCGAGAGCAAGAAGGATCTGGCCAAGGACAACCGGCCGGGTGGCGCGCGTCCGTCGCCGAATCTGGCGGACGCTTTCGTGATGGCGCTGGCGAATGTGGGGAAGAAGGTCAGCGTGTTCGACGTGATGTAAGCGGGGTGGCGTCCGTAGCCCGCACACCGCCCACGCCGCACGGTCTGCCCCATGTCCGGCGGCCGCATCCGAAACGTCACCCCGAAGCCCGGCTATGTGTATGACGGTCGCTCCGTCGTGCCGGCCCCTCGGAACGTCATCCCCATTCGTGACGGTCTCGCCAACGTCCTGACCGGGCGCGGGACCAGCGTCGATCGCAGCACGCACGGCTTCTGGCATTTCATGCCGATGCAGCAGGAGCAGATCGAGGCCGCCTATCGCGGCAACTGGCTCCATCGCAAGATCGTCGATGTCCCCGCCGAGGACATGACCCGCGCTGGTCGTGACTGGGACGCCAAGGACGAGGAAATCAAGAAGATCGAGGCCGAGGAAAAGCGCCTCGGCTATTGGGCGAAGCTCCACGAGGCGCTGCGGCTGGGCCGTCTCGGTGGTGGCGCCATGCTGATCGGCATGAAGGATGGCACGCCCGGCGCCCCGCTGCCCAGGACCGCGAAGGCTGGCGACGTCGCCTATCTCGTCGTCCTGTCTCGCTGGCAGATCAGCTTGGGCGGGATGGTGACCGACCCAGCCTCGCCCGAGTTCGGCAAGCCCGCCTATTTCACGCTCTCGGGCTCCGGATCGCAGGTGCAGATCCATCCGTCGCGCGTCGTCGTGTTCCCCGGCCTGCCCGTGCCCGCGATCACCTACGCATCGTGGGAGGATCGCTTCTGGGGCGACAGCGTGCCGCAGGTCGTCGATGAGGCGGTGAAGCAAGCAACCGCCGCCAGTGCGGGGTTCGCGTCGCTGATCGACGAGGCCAAGATCGACGTGCTCCGCTTCAGCCAGTTGGTCGACCAGCTTTCGCAGCCTGGCGGCGAGGCCAAGGTGTTGCAGCGGGTCGAGCTCACCAATTCCGGCAAGAGTATCCACCGCGCCGTCATCCTCGACAAGGAAGACGAGTGGGACCAGCGGCAAATGGTCTGGGCCGGGATGCGCGACGTCATCATCACCTATGACGCCCGCGTGGCCGGTGCCGCCGATATCCCCGCTACCCGCCTGTTCGGCAAGTCTCCCGACGGCCAGAACGCGACCGGCGAATCCGACCTCCGCAACTATCACCAGTCGATCGGGTCCAAGCAGGAGACCGACCTGCGGCCCCAGATGGAGCAGCTGGACGCGGTGATCCTGCCGTCGGCCGGCGTGCCCACCGACATGTCCTGGAAGTTCTCCCCGCTGGGCGTCCTCACCGAAAAGGAAGAGGCCGAGATCGAGAACAAGGAGGCGGACACCGTCACGAAGCTCGCCAATGCCGGGCTTGTCCCCGAAAGCGCGCTCGCGAAGGCTGTCCAGAACCGGCTCATCGAAAGCGGACGGTGGCCGAATCTGCAAGACGCCATCGACGAAGCCGAAGCTGCCGGCGAGGGCCTGCCCGACGACGTCGATCCGAACGAGATTGTCGAAACAGGGAAAGGAGGTGGTCCGGCTTCTGCCGGCGGCGGGCGCTCGGGAAGTGGGGCGCCCGCCCGCCGTGCTGCGAATGATGCGGCCACATGGCTGGCCGATGCCGCACCTCGCCCGCTCTACGTCCAGCGCAAGCTCCTCAACGCTGCGGACCTGATTGCCTGGGCAAAGTCGCAGGGCTTCACCTCCACGCTGCCCGCCGACGATATGCATGTCACCGTGCTCTATTCGCGTGCGCCCGTGGACCCCATGAAGATGGGTCGCGACTGGAACGAGGACGAGAAGGGGCAAATCGCCGTCCGCCCCGGCGGCCCGCGCACGCTTGAGAAATTCGATGGCGGCGCCGTCGTGTTCCGGTTCGCTGCGCCCAGCCTCGAATGGCGTCACCGCGAGATGGTCGAAGCTGGCGGCAGCCACGATTTCCCCGATTACGCGCCCCATGTGACGCTCACCTATGACGCGCCCGAGGCTGTCGATGTCGCCGCGCTCAAGCCGTTCAACGGGAAGCTGGTGTTCGGGCCAGAAATTTTCGAGGCGCTCGACCTCGATCTTGAACAGGCTGGGCGCCAGACCTGGCAGATGTGGCGCATCGAGCTATTCGGATTTGGCATACGGCTCCTGCTGCGGCCGAAGCCCGAGGGGCGCTAAGTGCCCTACGACCTCGCCCGCATGTGTCGCGCCAAGGGCATCCGCCGGCCCTCCATAACCCTCAGGCCCATAAATCCCACGGCCGCGAACAGCGCCGATCTTGCCGCGATCATCGCGCCTGCATGGCGCATCTGGGGCGATGCCCGCGCCGCGATCATGGGAACCTACGACGCCACGCCGATCGCCGACGGTCTCACCCTCGACTCCCCACGCCAGACGGAACAGGTGATCGACACCGCCGCCAGCGAATTCCTCCGCGTGCTCACCACCACGATCACCCCGTCGCTGCGCCGCTGGGCTGTTCGTATAGAGGCTTGGCATAGATCTCGCTGGATCAGCGCCGTGGATGCAGGGACCGGGATCGACCTGTCCACCATCCTCGTCGGTTCGGGCGAGCCTGAGACGGTCGAGATGTTCGTGGCCCGCAACGTGGCGCTGGTTCGGAATGTCAGCGACCAGGCGCAAGGCAAGATCTCCGACGCCGTGTGGCGGGGTTACCAGCAGCGGTTGCCGGCGCGCGAGGTTGCGAAGGAGATCAACGACGCGGTGGAGTTCGGCCGGGCGAGGGCGGTGCGCATCGCCTCAGACCAGAACGCCAAGCTATGCGCCGCGCTGGATCGCGATCGGCAGGTCGAGGCCGGGCTTGAGCAATACCGCTGGCGGCACAGCGGCAAGCTCCACCCGCGCGCCGAGCACATCGTGCGGAACGGGAAGCTCTACGACCTCGGCACGCCGCAGGGGGATCAGCCCGGCGACGCGCCGTTTTGCGGGTGCCGGGCGCAGGCGTACATCGCGCTGCTCGATGAGATCGAAAGCTAGCAATTCCGTCGAGTCGTGATAGGCTGCGGGCCAGCGGTGCGCGAACACCGCCGACCCTGACCACCCGAACGGATGAGGTTCGATATGGCTGAGCACGAAGTAGCGAATATTATTGCGGGACGCGATGGCGATCTCGACTGGAATTTGCCGGTCGAGACAGACGAAGATGCGGCCCGCGCGGTCCGGGTGATTGAGCCGCCTTTCGTACATGGTGCTGATGACAGGTCTGCCGTCGTCAGCTTCGCCGGGATGGAAGGGATTGCGGTCTATTATCCCGATGGGACACCTCAACCAGGCGATCCTGCGTTGCCGAAACTGCGACAAACCGCTCCGCCGGTGGCAGCCTACCAAATCGGCGATCGTACAATGGAGCACGTTTTCCGCGCCAACGGCATCACCGACGTGTCAGACATGCAGGCCGTGTTCGACGCCGTTGAGAGCGCCCTTGTCCAGATATTGGCAAGGCCGGTTCCATATTCGCCCTATGTCGGCGGAAGGTTCGTCCCATGACCCCGCTTGAGCGCGCCGCGCGGGCAGCATACGCGGCCGACTGGCCCGAGCCGCTTCACGCCTCTTGGGAAGAGACTGCCGATGACATGCGGGCTAGATACACGCTGATCGTCCGCGCCGTCCTCACCGCGATCCGCGAGCCGAGCGAGGCGATGGCCAACGCTGCTATGCTAACGCCCGGCATGCGTGAAGTGGACCGCCTCTGCGGCGTCGCGAATTCCATGGGCCAAGCGGTCAATCGCGGCGCCATCGCCGATGGATCACCAGTGGCTCAGGCGTGGGCCGCCATGATCGACGCCGCTCTGGAGGAGGGTTGAGCTTAACGGGACGGAGGACGCCCTAACGAAGGCGATGGAGGCGAGAGCCGAAGCTGGAGTGCCGTAGAGGGGCGGTGAAAGCCGTGAATCCTACAGAGAGGCGTGACAGGCCGGAGAGACGGCCACCCCGACCCGCGATGCAATCGAATATCTGACAGATTGGTGAAGCCTTACCAAATTCGGCTGATAGCTGGCGTCCGTAGAGCGTAGCGCGCGCATCGGGGCACACAATGCCCCATGTTCGTGCAAGATGCCCTCACCGTAGATCGGACCTGGGAGACCAATGACGGTTTCCTCGGGTTCTCGGCCCGCTTCGCCCGCACCGGCATCCAGCATTATCTCGGCGCGCAGATCGACCCGAACGGCATCCACAAGGACGCCGCCGGCAGTCGCCGCTTCGATCCCCACGCCCTTTACCCGGTCCAGCGCGACGCCGCCGAGGTGTTCGCCCCGCGCGCGATGGGCAGTTTCATCGCCAAGCCTATTACGAACGATCATCCCAGCGCCGGCGTGAACGTCGACAATTGGGGCAGTCTCGCCAAGGGCGCGATCGGCGAAGTGCTCCGCGACGGCGAATATGCTCGCATGTCCGGCCTCATCACGGACGCCGCCACGATCAGCGATTACCGCGCCGGCAAGCGCGAGTTGAGCGGCGGCTACCAGACCGAACTCGTCGTCGTCGATGGCGTGAACGACAGCGGCCACCCCTTCGTCGCCCGCCAGACCATGATCGACGGCAACCATGTGGCGCTGGTCGACAAGGGCCGCGCCGGTTCCGAGTGCGCCATCCGAGATTCCATCGCCGTTTGCGATGCGAACCCCGCCATCCTGGCGGCAATCACCACCAAGGAGACAGTGATGAAAATCCGAATCGGCGACGCCGAAGTCGACTCGACCAACGGTGAAGCCGTTCGGGTTGCAGTCGACGCGTTGAATGTGAAGCTGGCCGATGCCGGCACCCGCGCGACTGCGGCGGAAACCAAGGTGGCGGAACAGGCCACCACGATCGCGGCAAAGGATGCCGAAATCACCACCCTCAACCAGAAGGTGGCGGATGCGGCGCTGACCCCGGCCAAGCTGCAGGACGCCGCCAAGGCCTATTCGCAGGTTTGCGACAAGGCGAAGGCGCTGGGTGTCCAGTTCGCCGATGGCGCCGGTAGCGATGCCATCATGAAAGCGGTGGTCGACGCCAAGATGGGCGATGCGGCCAAGGGCTGGGCGGCGGACCAGATCGCAGCCTCGTTCGCGGTGCTGACCAAGGACGCCGCGCCCGCCGATCCGCTCCGCCAGGCCATCAACGATGGCGGTCTCAAGATCGTCACCGACAACGCCAGCGTCCGCGACCTCGCGCGCGCCGCGCAGTACTGAGGGGAATGAGACATGGCTGAGCTTCAGACCGCCTATTCCGACACGATTGCGGCCGGTTATCCCGGCATGGTCGCCAATGGCGAAACGTCCAACCGCATCACCCGCACCTGCGAAGATGCGGGGGGCATCGCGTTCGGCACCGCCGCCTTTCGCGGCTCGGGCGATCACGGATGCACCGATACGGTCGGCACCGCTGCGACATTCCTCGGCCCGGTCATCGCAACCTCGGCCGTCGCGTTGATCGCCGGTCAGACTGCGGACATCTACCCGCAGTATGAAAACGTCGCGATCATGACGCAGGGGGCCATGTGGGTTCTGTGCGGTGACGCGGTGACGGACGGCGCCCCTGTCTATGTCGATGCGGCGACCGGCGAATGGACCGACACCTCGACCGACAACATCGCGGCGGCGGACTGGATTTTCGACACCACTGGCGGCGCTGACACGCTCGTCAAGATCGTCAAGCGCTAAGGGGGAGTGAGATGACCAAGCTGACGCACAATTTCTTCGACGCGGCGGCGGGCCGGATCACCGACCCGATCGCCTTCCTTGCGGCCGATGCCGACATCCAGGCGGCGGTGATCCGTCTCTGGGCTGCCGACAACGCCCGCACCGCCAAGACCTTCGAGGACAAGGTCGACGCGTTCCTCAACGACGCGCAGGTGGGCTATGCCTTCCTGACGCCGCAGCTCTACCGCATCGAAACCGAGGTCTACATGACCCGGTATCCGAGCTTCGACATCACCCGCTTCATGCCCGTCGATTCGTCGGGTGATATGTGGGACGTCGGCACGCTGGTCTATTCGATGGACAATGTTGGCCAGGCCGAGTTCCTTGCCGGCGGCGCCTTCGACATGCCCTACGCGTCGAACAAGATGACGCAGTTCACCCGCAACTTCCACCTGGCCGGCATCGGCTACGAGTGGAACACGCAGGAGATGCAGCGCGCCGCCAAGCTCGGCCGGTCGCTGTCGAGCGATAAGGCGATGGCGGCCAAGCAGGCCGCCGATCGCTTCATCTACGGCATCGCCATGAACGGCCAGACCCCGGCGGGTGTCGCCGAAAAAGGCTGGACCGGCTTCGTCAACAACGCGTCGGCGCCGTCGGCGCAGGTTGCCAACACCGGCACCGGCCCGTCGCGCCTGTGGACCGCCAAGACCCCGGATCAGATTCTCCTCGACATCAACGAGGCCCTGACCGCGGTCGAGACCGGCACCGCCGAGACGAGCGTTGCGAACGCGCTGGTTCTGCCGACGTCACGCTACAACTACATCGCGACGACCCGCCTCACCGATACCGGCACGACGATCCTCGCTTTCCTCCTCGCCAACAACGTGGCGGGCGAGGGTCTGACGATCAGCAAGAGCCGCGCGCTCGAAACGGCGGGCACTGGCCAGTCCACCCGTATGATCGCCTACGAGAAGAACCCGCAGGTGCTGAAATTCCACCTGCCGGGTGCGCATCAGTTCCTGCCGCCGTTCCAGAAATCGTCGATGACCTACGAGGTAGGCGGGATCATGAACGTCGGCGGGACCGAGGTCCGGCTGCCCAAGGCGATCGTGTACCGGGACAGCTTCTAAGCCGCCATCACGCGGAGAAGCGAGGGGCGGCCTGCATCAGTGGGCCGCCCTTTCTTTTTCAGGAGACGACAATGACCAAGGTGATGAACATCTCGAATGGCCCGCGCGGTATCCGCCTTGCTAGCGGCCTGCTTGCCATGCTGGGCGCGGGGCAGGTTGCCGACGACCTCGATCTGGCCGCGGGCGAGCAGGAGGGGGATTCCGATTGGTTCCTGTTCGATGATGACATCGCGGCCAATGAGCATCGCCAGCCGGTCGACGAGACGGCCCAGGTTGCGAATGACGACGCGCTGGCGGCGCTCCGGGCCGATTTCGATACCGCGTTTGCGTTGGAGCACGATCTCCGCGTGAAGGCGGAGGCCGATCTCGACGAGGCGCGTGACCTCATCGTCGAGCTCAAGGGCAAGCTGGCGGCATTCGATCGCGATGGCGACGGCAATCCAGGCGACTCCGAAAAGCAGGATCTGCCGGCGCTGTTCGGCAAGAAAAAGGAGGAACTCCTGAAGATCGCCGCCGACGAGGGCGTGACGATCGACGAGGGGACCGCCTACGCCGCGATCATGGCCGCGATCAAAGCCAAGCGCGCGGGGGCCTGACATGCCCGACAAGTTCACCACCGAGCGCGCTAACGACCCGATGGTGTTGGGCACCGATGCCGCCGTGCACACCCCTTCGGACACGGCCCTTCCGATCAATGTGAAGGCGATCAAGTTCTCCGAAGCCACCACGATCAGCTTCAAGAACGCCGCCGGCACCGAGCGCACGGGCTACCCGGTTTCGGCCGGGCTGCTTGAATTCGTGCCGGCGAAGATCACCGCGGTTGCGGCCGGGACGTGCTGGCTGATCTCCTGACATGCCCTACACCCGCGTCCCCCTTGCCGACTTCATCGCGCTCTATCCCGCCTTCGCGGCGGTGACAGACGCGCAATACGACTTCTGGGCGTCGCAGGCCGAGCTTCTCACCGTCCCGCACGAAGATTGCCTCGGCGCCCAGATGCAGCTTGCGACGATGCTGGCGACGGCTGACCTGCTGGTGAAGGCGGGGATCGGCGCGGGCGCGGAATCGGTGGCCGAAGCGCAAGGCATGGGCGGGTTCAAGAAGATCAAATCCGGCACGCTGGAATTGGAGCGCGCCGATTCCTCCTCGATCAATGGGTCGTCGATCTACGGGCAGACGCAATATGGCCGGCAGCTTTACCCGATGATCCGGGTTTGCCTGAGTGGGCCGCTGGTGACCGGAACGGGCTCGCTGCCACCGTGCGGTCTCTCGCGTCGGGGGTGGTGACGTGGGCTTGTTGGATGGCGGCATAGAAGCCGTATTCGGCGCGGCATTCGGCGGTTTCTACCTCCCCGCGACACTCCATCGCGACGGCGCCGACCCGATCTATGACGGCGAAGGCAACATCATCGGCTATGCCGGCGGCGCGGACATCGCGTGCAGGGCTCAAGTCGATGCGGCGACGTGGACGATGCGCCAGTCCGAGGGGTTCGTTGACGGCGATGTAAGGATCATCGTGCTTTCGGCCAGGCTGGGGGTGGATATCACCGCCGATTTCCAGATCACGGTGAAGGGTGTGCGGTATATGATTTCACAGCCCGAGCGAGATGCGGCGGCCAGCCATTGGGTGCTGCGGGGGCGGGTGGCCTGATGGTCCGCATAACCGGCGCAAAAGCCCACAGCGCCCGCCTCAAGCGCCTCCGCGGCGCCGCGATGACGCGGGAGGTCGGCAAGGCCATCAAGGTTGCGGCGGACCTCATCGAAGGCGAGGCTGAAAACAGCATCACCGCAGGATCATCGTCCGGCCAAGTTCGGGGCAGCAAGCACGCTCACACCCCATCGCGCCCCGGAGAGGCTCCCAACAACGAATTTGGCGATCTCATCAAAGGTATCGTAACGGCGAAGACCGGCCCGCTGTCTGCCGAGGTGCGTTCCGAGGCGCCGCACGCCGTCCCGCTGGAGTTCGGCACATCGAAGATGGCGGAGCGCCCATATATGCGCCCTGCAGCCGCCAGAACCCGCCCCAAGGCGCAAGCTCTCGTCGCAGCCGCGGTGACCCGCGTTGTGCGCGGCGGGACGCTCTAGCAGCGTCCGTATAAGCCGCGAGGCCGCTCCGCCATGTTGCCCGCAAATTCAGGAGACCCGACATGGCAGGCGTGAACGCTCAGATTGACCTTCGCATCACCGCTCAGCAGGTCGGCACCGCCGATTTAGGCAGCCCGCGCATGACGATCGATCCCATCTCCGAAATCCTGCAATTCTCGTCCGGCACCGATACTGTCGGCAAGGCAAACATCCTGTTCAGCGACACGCGCCAGCTTGCGGCATCGGCGACCGAGGATCTGGACCTGGCCGGCGTGCTGACCGACGCATTCGGCGCGACCATCACCGCGGCCGAGGTCGTCGCCATCTTCATCAAGGCCCACGCGACCAACACGAACAGTCTCATCGTCGGCGCGGCCACGCAGCCCTTTGCCGGCCCACTCGGTGCGCTCGGGACGTACACGATCAAGCCCGGCGAATATTACCTGGCGACGTCGCAGTCGGGCTGGGCGGTGGGCGCCGGGGCTACCGACGACCTCAAGATCGCGAACAGCGCCGGCGGCACTGTCGTCGACTATGACGTGATCATCATCGGCCGCACCGCCGCCGCCTGATGCGCGTCAAGTTCCACGCGGATTATAACCATCGGTGGCCGTCGCGGGCGGCCACCATGTACCGCGCTGGCTACGAGGGCACGGTGCGTCGCGTGGTTGGCGAAGCGGCCATCGGGGCGGGGAAGGCGACAGAATCGCCGCGTCATGCTAAACCCCATGTCGATGGCGGACTTCCCTTCAGCGGACGACGTGGAACTGTGGCTCGACATGACGCTTCTCACGATGTGGGGACCGTCGTTCGCGGTTCACTGGATGGGGCCGACCAATGATAACGCCCCTCGATCAGAGCCTGTCGATCCGCGGCAAGATCATCGCGGCCCTGAAGGGCGATCCCCAGCTTAACGCGATCGTCCCGGCGGCGAGGGTCTATCCTTCGAAGGTTCCGGCGACGCGGAGCTTCCCTTTCATCCGGGTCGGCACACTGACCAGCACGCCGGTCCGCACCGATGGCCAGCCCGGCAGCGCCGCCACCGGCTTCGTCCACAACTTCGTGAAGCTGTCGGCCACCGTGCCCGACCCCGAAGCGCTCGCCAGCACCATCAACAGCCATATCGTCCGCATCATCGACGCGATCGAGGCCATCGCGCTCGACGACGACGCCAAGCTCAGCGTCATGGCGACGCAGGCCCAGGTGATCGAGGATTCGGCGGAGGCGGACGCCTATCACGGCATCGTCTCGATCGACGCGCTGGCGCTCTAGGTTGGCGTCCGTAGAGCGCGCCACCCCCCGCCCATAGTCTCCGGTCAAATCCACGCGGGAGACCGGAATTGGCGTACACCACCGACAGGCTCAAGAGCACGCGAGTGTTCATCGCGCTCGGCGATGGCGCAGACCCCGAAGTTTTCACCGCGATCTGCGGCATCACGTCGAAGGGCCTGCAACAGACCCGCGCGACCAACGACACCGTCGATTGGGATTGCGCGAACCCCGACGGCACGCCGATCACGATCCGCGACACTGGCGCGACCGATTGGAGCATCACGGGTTCCGGTATGCTCGCACGCAGCCGCCTGGCTGACCTGCAGGCCGTGTTTGTCGATCCGAACCCGCGCAACTGGCGCTTCGTGTTCGACGAGGCGGCCGCATCGGTCATCGTCGACGGCTATTATCAGGGGCCGGGCCTGCTCACCGACTTCTCGATCACGGGCGAGAACGGCCAATATCTGCAGATTTCGCTCACGATCACCGGCGCCGACGCGATCGCATTCGTCGCCAACACCTGATCGGTTCCCAGTGCGCGGCATTTCTGGCATCCTCGGTCCCGCATAGGGGGCCATGCAATGTCTGTTCTCGCTTTCGCGCTGCTGATGCTGGCCGAGCCGGTCACCATCCCCATGATCGACGGCATCGATGTCAGCGACGACAAGTTCCGCGCCGACATGGAGACCGTCTGCTACCGCGACCCGGATTGCTTCGATCTCAATTGGGATGCGCGCCTGCTCGCGGTGTCCGCTTTTGCGGGCTCCGATGCGAAGCGCCAGGCCAGGATCGTCAAGGCGATCCGCGAGAACACTGCCGACGACAAGGTGAACTGGCGTTGGGTGCCCGCGCTGGCCGGGATAGACCCCACAACCAAGCCGCCGCGCATCAGCGTCCTCGATATCCTTGCCGCCGGCTATATGCGCGCCTCACCCCGCGTCGACTGCAAGACGAAGATCAGCAAGGACGGCCGGAAGTCGCACACCACCTGCTGGTGACCCGCTGGCGTCCGTAGAGCGTTGAGACCGCCGCGCACAATGTCGCGGCCATGCAGACCGAGATCACCCTGGCCTTCGCAGACGGCGAATACATCTGCAGGCTGCCCATCAAGCGCATCGTCGAGATCGAGGCCAAGGCCGGCTACATCGACGGCGTTCGCCATCGCCTGCTGAGCGGCGGATTCGGTATCCAGGATGTCGTCGAGGTCATCCGCCAAGCCCTCATCGGCGGCGGTAAGGGCTTCGTCTCCGGCATCGAGATTCCAGTCTCCGACCTCAAGGCCAACAGCCTGATCGACAATTATGTCGACGGCCGCCCGCTCGGCGAAACGTCCATCATCGCCCGCGCCATCATCATCGCGCTCTATGTCGGTTACGCGCCAGCGACGGATGAGGCTCAAAAAAAAAGCCCGGCGGTGAAGCCAAGGCGCCCGAGAAAATCGACTGGGGCATCGTCCTCCACAACTGCCTCAACCTTGGACTGACCCTCGCCGACGCGGAGCGGCTCACCATGCCCGAATATACCGCGCTCCTGCACCACCACCGCCTCGCCAATGATGATGACGGGGAAACACCGCCGTCGATCGACGAGGTTGAGGCCGGGATGCTTGACATGGAACGTCGCGGCATAGCGAGGATCCACTGATGGCCGTTGTTGCCGATCGCGTCATTGTCGAGCTTGAGGCCCGGCTGGACCGCTACGAGGCCAATGTCGCGCGCGCGGATGCGAAGTTTGATCGCGCCATGGGCAATATCCAGAAAAGCGCGGGGGCGACCGAGCGGTTCGTCAGCCGGAGCATGGCGGCGATCGGCGGCGCGTTTGCGGGCGTGTCACTCCTGGCTATGGCGCGCGGCTTTCTCTCGATCGCGGACAGCGCCAAGCAAATGGATTCCCAGCTTCGGCTTGCCACGGCCGGGTTCGGATCGTTCTCGAAAGCGCAGGAAGATGCGCAACGCATAGCCCAATCTACGCGCAGCGGCCTTGAAGAGACGACCAAGCTCTACGGGAACATCCTCCGCAACGCCAAAGACCTCGGCATCACCCAGGCAGAGGCGGCGCGCGCGACTGAGACGGTTGCCAAGACGTTCAAGATCAGCGGCGCCGGCGCGGTGGAGGCGGCGCAAGGCACCCGACAGCTTGTGCAGGCCCTGCAATCTGGCGTGCTGCGCGGCGACGAGTTCAACAGCGTCATGGAGTCCAGCCCGCGACTGACAAAACTCCTTGCCGACAGCCTGGGCATCCCGATCGGTCAGCTTCGCGCAATGGCCGAAGAGGGAGAGCTTACCTCGGACAAGCTGGTTCAGGCGTTCACCGACACCAAGTTCACCGCCGGGATCGATGCCGAGTTCAGGCAAATCCCGGTCACGTTCGACGACGCGATGACGCAGGTCACCAACGCAGCGACGATCACCTTTGGCGCGTTCGACCACGGCGGCGAGTTCTCGAAAATGCTCGCCAACTTCGTGACTGACGGTGGCAAGGGGTTCGCCGACCTATCGAAGTCGGCCGAGGCGTTCGGGCAGGACGTGCGTGCGGTGATGGATGGGCTGGCCGCGACGTTCGGGCCGTTCCTGTCGGCGGGGCAAGAGGCGTTCGCTATTCTCGACGGCATCGCCCAGAAGTTTGGCACGCGGCTGCAAACCTTGCTCAATTGGACGAACCCGATTGGCGCCGCGATCAATATCGTGGGCGACAACAAGGATTTTCAGGAGGAGCAGCGCCTAAGCAAGTCGCGAGCGGTCGGGCGCGCGGCGGGCGAGGAGCATATGAACCGCCGCCGCGACTTCTACACTGCGATCGGCATGAACAGTGGGCGCACCGGGCAGGATTGGCTTTTGAATCCGCCAGCGCAGCCATCGTCTGTTACGACCAAGGACAAGAAGTCCAAGAAGCTGAAAACCCCCAAGGGCAAGACGGTCCAGACCCTCGAGGAATGGATGAACGAGACCGCGATCGAGGTTTCCAACGACGTCCTCGTGGCGGCGAACAGCGCCGATCCGAACCTCGACAACGGCGCCTATGACGAGGCGATCCGCCAGGTCGAACGCAAGGCGGAAATTGAGCGCGAACTGAGGCGCGAGATCGACGACGAAGCATTCCGCCGGCAGGAATCTCAAATCCAGACGCTTGCGGGTCTATTCGAAAACGCGATGCTCGGCGGGACCGGCAATATCTGGGATAGCTTCAAGCGCATCGGCATCCGCGTCATTGCCGAGATCGCCGCCAAGTTCGCGGTGATGCAGGCGAACGGGCAGGGCAGCGGCAACATCTTCAAGGATCTCGCGACGATCGGCAGCGCGGTCGCCAAGAGCAATGTCGGCTTTGCAGGCGGCGGCTCCGGCGTCATCGGCGGTCGCGGCGGCACCGACACCAACGTCCTGTCGCTCAACGGTCGCCCCCTCGCCAACGTCACCCGCGGGGAGACGCTGAGCGTCGGCAACAAGGCGCTGGCCGGGCGCGGCGGTGGTGCTGCGGTTTATCAAACCTTCGTGCTGGACGCCCGCTATGGGGTCACCACGCCTGAACTCATCGACTATGTGAACCGCACGGCGCGCGCCGAGGCGGTGAGGGCGGGCAGTGGCGCATTCGTCGCCGGGCAGAAGGCCACGCCCGGCACGATCGACCAATATAACAAGCTGGCGGGCTGATGGCGCGCGAGAGCTTCGGAATCCGCATCGAGGCCGATCCGGTCGCCCGGCTGTGGAGCGGCCACGTCAATCTCGTGATCCCCGCGGATATTATAGAGAGCGTCCCCGCGACCTATCTCGGCGCCGGCGATCTGATCAACGCGCCGGACTTCGAGCAACTGATCAATGGCGCGGCCGAGCGCATCGAGGTCCAGCTTTCCGGTGTCAGCGCCGAAGCCATGCGGCTCGCGCTCGAGGAGGCGGCATCGGTTCGCGGTGCGCGGGTGCATTTCGTGCGGTTCGACTTCGACGCCGACTGGCAACTCGATGGCGTCGAGTATGAGGCCGTGTTCCGGGCCGACAAGCTCAGCGTCGGCAGCTCGCCGGACGACAAGGGCCGCGCGCGCACGATCACGCTGTCGATCGGCACGGAGGACACCAACCGCTCGCGATCGCCGCAGGCCTACTTCACAGATCAGGACCAGCGCCGCCGCTCGCCGACAGACGCCTTCTTCAGCCACATCGCAGGGATCGCGCAGGGCACGAGCCGCAGGTTCGGCCCAAAATGACGCTCGGCGAATATCTGAAGGCCCCGCGGCCGGCATGGAACTGGGGCACATTCGATTGCTGCACCTGGGTCGCGGCGTGGGTGATCGCGAGCGGTCACGCCGACCCGATGGGCTTCATCCGCGGTCGCTATGCCACCGAACTCGGCGCGATCCGGGCGATTCGGCGCGGCGGCGGGCTGGCTGAACTTTGGTCGCGCGGGATGGGCGATGCCGGTTGCATGGAGGTCGGCACGCCGCGGGCCGGTGACGTCGCCGTGCTGTCGATCCCCACCGAGGACCGGCTTGGCGAGGCGTGCGGGATCTGGACCGGCGACAAGTGGGGCTGCCTCCATTTCACCGGCCTCGTCTTCGGGATCGGCGCGCCGCAGCGGATATGGAGGGTCTGATGGGAGGCGTTGCCCGCGCGATCGTTTCGCCGATCTCCATCATCGACAAGGGGATATCCAAGGCGGCCCTTCAGGTCATCGCCGTGGTCGGCCCATTTCTCGGGCCGCCCGGTCAAGCCGCGGCCGCCGTCGCGGCAATTGCTCTCGCCACGCTCTACAAGCCCAAGGGGCCCAAGCCCGAACAGCAGGAGCGGGCGATCAAGATGGCCCTGCCGCCGCGCGTGTCGGCTTATGGTCGCGTCCGGCTGTACGGCGCTTATTCACTGTTCACCACCAGCGAGGCCGGGCGCGCCGTCGACGTCTGGGCATTCCACGACGGCAAGATCGACGGCATCGAACGCCATTATTTGCTGGACAAGCAGGTGACGCTTGTCGGCGGTTTCGTTCAGGAGGACGCCGACGGCGCCTACGGCAGCGACGTGATCCAGATCGGCACGCGCCTCGGGCTGTCGACAGAGACGGCGTTCGACGAGGTCATCGCCCAACTTCCGGGCATCTGGACCGAGGACCATCGCGGCGACGGTATCGCCACCGGATGCATGGTGACCAGGCCGGTCAAGGCCAAGAACTTCTCCAAGATATTCCCCAGTGGCGGGCCTGATCAGACGCCGCTGTCGCTGGTGCTCAGGGCCCAACCAGTGTTCGACTGGCGCGACCCGGCGCAGGACGTCAATGATACCGATACCTGGGTGTGGAGCGAGAATAATGCGCTTCACATCGCTCACTATTATCTCGTGCGGTACGGCAAGGATTGGGACACCCACTTCGCTCCGACGCTCGATTACTGGACCGCGTTCGCCGACGATTGTGATGTTGCCATGCCATTGAAGGCGGGAGGGACGGAGCCGCGCTATCGGTCCTGCGTCGCCCACAAGCATACCGACCCGCACAAGGTGACGCTCGGCAACCTGCTGGCGTGCAGCGACGGGTTCGTGGCCCCGCGCGGCGATGGCGCCCTGATGGCCTATTCGGGGCGCTACGTAGAGCCGGACCCGGCTGACATGATCGGGCCCGACGAGATCGTCAGCTTCTCATGGGACGAAGGTGTCGTTGATGAGGATGCCGTCAACGAGATCGCCATTTCCTACATTTCGGCCGACCATGACTATACCGTAGTGGATGCCACCGCGTGGCGCGACGAGGCGGCCATTTCGGCGGCCGGAGAGGTCAAGCCGACGACCTTGGAAAACAGCGTGCCGAGCCATGCTCAGGCCCGACGGCTGACGAAGCGCCTCATCGCCAAGACGATGGCGCCACATCGCGGAATGATCACCACCAACCGCAAGGGCCGCAAGATCCGGGGCAAGCGTTTCATCCCGGTCCATATCGAGGAAGCGGGCGCCGTCTTCTATTCGGGGCCGGCGGAGATCACCCAACTCCGGCGGCTCTCGACGGGAGGTGTCGCGTTCTCATGGATTGCCGCCGATCCGAATATCGACGAATGGAACCCGGCGACCGAGGAGGGAGACCCCGCGCCCGTCGGCACGCAGCCGAGCCCGACCCCTCTCGCCGCCCCGGTAATTGACGACGCGACCGCGACACTCGCCGAGGACAGCGGCGACGGCACGGCCGGTGTGCGTATCGTTCTCGACATCGCCGCGCCCGATCGCGACGACCTGACATGGTTCGTCCACTGGCGGGTTCAGGGTGCGGCGGTGTGGGGAGCGGATGCCATCTATTCGGACGCAGCGCCGGGCGCTGCGGTGCAGATCGTCACCGGCTTCGTTGCCGTTAATGCGCTGGTCGAGGTGGAGGCCGCCTATCAGATCGGCGATGGCCGCCTGTCGCCGTGGTCGCTGACCGAGACCGTCGACACCTCGACGGCAGGGCTGGCACCTTCGCCGCCGACCGAGGTCTCGGCCGACGGCGGCGTAGGCGAGGCTGACATCACATGGCGCAACCCTTCGTCTTCGAATCTCAGCTATCTCAAGGTGTTCCGCAACACGACCGCCACGTTCGGCACCGCGACCGATATCTCGGGCGAGATCGTTGGCGGGCTGGGCGAGGTCATGTCGATTACGGACACCGGGCTTACAGCCGGGACGAAGTATTATTGGGTGGTCGCTTACAACGCCGCGGACATCGCGAGCGCTCCCGCCGGCCCCGACAGTGCGGTGGTGACCTGATATGCCGATAGAATTCAAGCGCATCGCCGGAGCCGTGAGACAGGACGGCAAGCTCATCCCGTTGGAAGATGGGGAATCGGTGCCAGCGCCGCCCCCACCGCCGCCCGAGGAGCCGGACGCATAGGCTGGCGTCCGTAGAGGGCGAGGGGCCTCACCGCCATCTTCGCGGCCATGCTCGCCATCTTCCCCGCCCACCGGTTCAACCCGCCCCAGATCAAGGCTGGCGTGGTCGAGAACGTGATATCGGGCGGCGTCGCGCTCTCCGGCGATGAGGACGTGATTTCGACCGACGGCGGCGGTCGCTGGCGCGTCACCTATTCAGGCATCGCGATACGCACCGTTGCGCTGCAACGTCTGTGGGACCAGTGGGTCTCGCACATGGCCGGAGGCGCGCAGCCGATCCTTCTGCCACTGGTGTCGCTCACCACCGCGCCGCGTCCGTTCGCCGGCAACGGGCTTGCGAGGCCTTCGGCGATCTACGCCAACGATTCGCAATTCCCGACCGAGGTCCGGTTCGCCTCGCCCTATATCGTTGCGACCACCGTTGGTGCCGTCGCCCCGCGCGCCACGACGATCACCATCGCCGTTGCCCAGGGCGCGCGGATCCAGGGCGGCGAGCGGTGCAGCATCGGATCGCGCGCACTCAAGATCGAGCGCGTGCTTTCGCGCCCGACCCAGATGTCCGCCGTCTGCAAGGTCAGCCCGCCGACCCGCGAGGCGATCGCGTCGGGAACGTCGGTCAATTTCGAGTGGCCCGTTGTGCAGGCCAAGGCCGTGCCCGGTCAGGATCTCGACCCCGACATCGCATACGGCCGCAACGGCACCGTGAGCATCACATTCGTCGAGGATTTCAGCGATGTCGCGTAACTTCGACATCGAGTTGGCGCGCGACGGTCACTACCATGAAGGTTGGCATCTACGCGACCAGGGTGGCGCAGACATTGACCTGACAGGCCACACGTTGACGGCGGTTGCGCAGCTAGCCGCGGGCACAGGCCCTGTGATCGCCAGCGCGACGATCGATCTTTACGACGCTGTGCACGGCCGGTTCGATATGACGTGGGCGGGCGTTGATTTCGCGTCGGTCGTTGGGACGACCGAGATCGTTGCCGTTTCATGGAAGCTACGCGACGCCGCGCCTGACGGGATCGTCAAGGACTGCGCACGCGGGCACATTTTCCTCATCCCGGAGAATAGCTGATGGCCGTGAGCCCTTCGGTTCGCATCAACGTCACCGGCGCGCGTGGTGAAAGCCAAGCGGATATTCTTCGCCGCACCGGGCAGTTCGGCATCCTCCCAACCGACGACGACGCCACCGCGATCGGCAAGCTGAACGCCGACGCTGCGGCCAGCGCATCGCTTGCGGAAAGCGCTGCCGGCCCGACCTACGCGGACACTTCAGCCGGTCTGGCGGCAACGACGGATGGAGAGGCGTTTGCCGTCGATAATGGCGATGGCACGGTTACGATCTACCTCAATGATGGCGGCAGCGCGGTTGAGCAAAGAACCCTGTTCACAACCGCTTTCGCGGCAAGCTCGGCCGCCGCCGCCGCGATCGGCACGACTGGCCCGAGCAATGTTCAGGCCGACATCGACGCATTCCAGGACTATATCGACGGCGGCAGCGCCTCGGTCGCGTTCCTCCCAGCGGATCTGACGGAAGCGGACCGAACCGCCAAGCAGAAGTTTGATGAGCGCCTGACCCTCGATGACTTCGGCGCGATCGGCGACAACGCCCTGCACACCGCCGCCGAATGGATCATCCCCGGCGCTTATGGGCGCTATGCCAATCTGGCCGCGGTCCAGGTCGACTATCCTGACGTTGCCGCAACGACGGACGATTTGAATTCAGCGGCCATCCGCAAGGCCCTGAGTTACGCCCATTCGTCTGGCTCCGGGGTGATCCGGCTCGGGATCGGCGAGTATGCCTATGACGAAACGATCGCCTTGACGACCCGCGGCGTGGCGATCGAGGGGGTCAAAGGCTTCCGCCAGTTCGGCCAGGATGAGGCGGCATCCATGCTCGTTTGGAAGGGCGGCGCCTTTCCGATGATGACGGCCAACGCGACCGGCTATACCTTCTCATGGTTCGGGGTGCGGAACGAGGGACTGGCAACCGACTGGCTGGAGATCAACTCCGGCGGCCAGACGTTCGTTTGGGACAATGTGTTCTGCCAGCCCGGCGGCGCGCATGTGTCGTTCTCCCGGTCGTTCGTGCGCTCCAACGGCAACCGGCTGGGCTATTCGCTGGCATGGGCTTGCCGGATCGGCTCGGTGGCGCCGATCCTGTTCGATCTGGACGGGCAGGGCACCGGCAATTCCGTAACGCCGATCGAGTTCGGCGGTCGCTGCATCTTCGCCTCGTCGACGCAGCCGGTCACAGTCCTGAACATCAAGGGCGAGACGATCGAGCAAGTCATCATGAAGGGCAATACCTTCATTCAGGATGGCTACGAGCTGACCATCATCGACACGACGGACAGCCCGATCACCGCGACGATCAATTGCCTCAACTTCTCGGACAACGAGATCGACAGCGACATCACCGGCGGCGCCGACGATGCCGCCTATCGCTTCTTCAAACTGACCAATGTCGAAAGTGTTCTGTTCAACAACAACAAGATGAATCTGGGAGGCACTAAAAACTATGCCGCGGCCCTCGTAAACTCCCATGTGACCGAATGTGTCGGGAATTATTATCAGAGCGTGGGAACAGCGCTGTTCGAGTGCGATGCGACGTCAACGGTGCGGTCCGCGATGCAGGGATTTTCGCAGCGCCCGCTATTCACGACCATCACCGCCGGCATCACCCGCCCGACCTATGGGGCCTCAATCAGCATCGATGGCCGCCGCCTCTCGACAGGCCAGCATGAGATTATCGAGGTCGGAGTAACGGATAATGCCGGCTACACGATCACGATCGACGCCTCGTCGCCGGAGTGGACCGGGATTGGGCAGGTGTTCACGCTGGTCATCAAGAATATCAGTGGCGGCGCGATTTCGAACGGCACGTTGGGCGGCAATTTCAAGGCGTCGGCCGCGATGACCGCGCCAGCGAACGGATTCAACCGCAGCTACTCATTCTACTGGAACGGCACCGCTGCGATCGAGATGTCGCGGATGGGCGCGGACGTGGCCAACTGATGAGCGATCCCCAGCCATCCCCCGGCAACCCAGGGGCAATGCGATGAGCGCCAGCGGCTTCGTCGGCGCATGGCCTGCCATCATCTCCATCATCCTGACAATCATAGGGAGCGCCGGGGTGGGCGGCTTGCTGAAGACGTGGCTCGACTACAAGCGCGGAAGCCGCAAGCAGACAGACGATGTGGCGCTGAGCCTCGTCCACCAGCAGAACGCGCGGATATTGATCCTCGAAGAGCAGCAGGTCCGCGAGCGGGACAAGTGCGACCGCGAGCTGAGGGTGCTGCGCCACCAGATGGCGAACGTGGATTCCGCCTTTGATGGCTTCCTGATGATGGTCGAGGCGATGCCCGAAAAAGCCGGCGAGATCGCGGCGAGCATTCGGAAACAGCGCGGGGAGCAGCGGCAGGCCGAGGCCGTCGAGAAGGCTGCGGCCATGACGGGAGGGCAGGGATGATCGACGCCAAGCATCTCTTCGACGTCATCCGCCGCATCAAGGGCGCGCCGCTCACCGACTCGGATGTCGTGGCGGTCAACCGCGTGCTCGACGAGGCGGCCAAGCCGAACGGCGGAATCTCTCCCCTGTCCGGCGTTCCCAGGAGCGCGCGCACGGTCGCCGACTTCATCGCCGGCTACATCCGCACCCACGAGGGCAAGCTGTCTATGCGCCCTCAGGACAGCGGGAACTGGACCGGCGGCAAGCGCAATGTCGGGAACCTCGTCGGCTCCATGTACGGAGTGACCGCGGCGACGCTGGCGGCATTCCGGGGCGTGAAAGCGTCCAGCATCACGGCCGATGACATGCGCAGCCTCACGCTGGACGAGGCGGTACGCGTCGGTGTGAAACTGTTCTACGACGATCCGCAATTCGATTTGCTGCCGGTCGATCGCGTTGTCCTTTCGCTGATCGATATGGGCTGGGGTACGGGACCGAGGCAGGCGATCAAGCTATTCCAGCGAATGATCGGCGCGCCCGATGATGGCGTGCTGGGGCCGGTATCGGTTGGCTTCTACTTGACGTGGCGGAAGTCGATCAGCGAGGAGGACGCCGCCCGGCGCTGGGGTGCGGTGCGCGATGCCTTCTACACCCAGATCGCGACCAACGAGGGGCCGAAAGACCCGGATCGCATCTTCCTGAAGGGGTGGAAAAATCGCACGGCATCGTTCCTGCCTGGCACGCCCTGGTGGGCGGAGTGGGCGTCGTGATCTGGCTGAACCGCTTGCTCGATCGCGGGCCCGGCTGGCCGAGTGAGCGCCAGTGGGTGACGATCGGCATGTTCGGCCTCGTGCTGTTCATGCTCCAGATGGCGAAGACGAATCCCGCATTGTGGGATGTCGAAGTCTTCAAGGTCATCATTCAGGCCGTAGCCCTAACCGGCCTGCTCAACATGATCCTCGCCTTCCACTTCGCCGCCAACAAGAGCGACGAGGCCAAGACGGAGAACACCTCCAAGGCGTTCGACGCGATCGCCGCGGCGCATGGTCGCGCCGACGCTCCTCCCGACGCCATCCTGAAGCTGGGCGAGACGGCGCAGGCGGAGGAGCAACCATGATCCCGCCCAGCATCGCCGCCTTCCTCGCGTCCACCATCGGCAGGCTGATCATGATCCTCCTCCTGATCGGCATCGTCTTCATCACCATCCATTCCTGCACATCCTCCCGGCAAAAGACCGCCACGGCCCGCCAGAGCGGCAAGGAGAGCGAGGCCTTTGCCGATAGCGCCGCGGATGCCGTCAACACGGTCGTCGCGCGTGGCGGGGCAGAAAGCGACGTTGACGCGATCGTTGAAGGTGCCGCCGCCCAGATGGACGCGGCCGACACCGACGCGGCGCGACGCGCGGCTGCGATGTCCGCCCTTTGCCAGATGAAGCTCTACAAGGAGAAGCCGGAATGCGCGGTCACGCCCTCGCGGCCATGATCCTCCTCGCCGGTTGCGCCGGCACCGTGAAAAGTCCCGAGGCGCGCTGCTCGCAGCTTGTGCCGGCGACGTGGGCGGCTGGCATCGAGGGCTATCCGATTCCGATGTTCGCCGCGCCCGTCACCAAGGACGAGGAATTGCTTGCCTGGCAGAAGGCGTTCATCGGCCAGTCGGGACAGCTTGAGAAGGCTAACGGTCGCACCGTCGATAGCATTGGCATCGTGTCCGGTTGCGAAGCCATGATCAACGGCACGCGCAAGCGGGGCATATTCGGATGAGCCCGCCCATCGGATTCCTCGACGACATCGCCGCCGACGTGATGCTGGGCCTGCGCCCGGCACACCCGCGGCTGCATCCGATCGGGTATCGGTTCGGGCAGGGGTATTGGCTGGGGGCGTTCGGAGGCGGCAGCGGAACCCCGGTGCCGCCGGATGTCCCGGTCAACATCACGCCGCCAACGATCACCGGCACCGTTGCCGCGATCGGCTGGGGACAAGGTCTCTGGGACGACGGCTCACCAGTGTCGGCGGAACTGTTCGGCGATGGCGTGTCGGTCGATACGTTCACCGCCCCGTCAGACACTTATGTCGGCACGGAAGGCGTGATTTACACGTTGATTGAGACGGCGACTGGCCCCGGCGGTAGCGAGACCACGACCAGTGATGCAGTGATATTCGAAGTCGGCAACACCATCCTGTTTACGTCGAATTGGGATGGCACGCCCCCACCGCTCGGCGCGACCGGGCAAGATGCCAGCTTGGCAGAACTGCCGGTGTGGGACACGGTCCAGGCGGACGGTACGGTCATCCCCAAAGGCAATGTCTGGTATCCGCACCTCTCCGTGCTGGACAACGCCGGGGCCGGCGGCAGGGACATCTACATTGCCGGCTCGACAACGATCCAAAGTAACATCTACCGTTACTCAACCGGTTCCACAGCGCATCGCTTCCGGTTCACTTACGACTATAACGCCGCCGGCTCACTGGCTGAAAGCGTTCGTGAATTCGCCGTTAAAGCAACGAACGGCAACAACCTCGGCAAGCTGTCTATCCAGAAT
>Ga0164241_10000793_pt1 | contig 47718 bp, 30 predicted proteins | sample OricomyardsoilBY_FD_108780 | JGI IMG/M metagenome (GOLD analysis project Ga0164241, IMG submission 108780) | Backyard soil microbial communities from Emeryville, California, USA - Original compost - Back yard soil (BY) | ecosystem: Environmental > Terrestrial > Soil > Unclassified | place: USA... | reverse complement strand
AATAGAATCGAAACATTGTGACTTTTATGAAGGTATCTGCTTTCCGGGCTCACGCCCCAAAAGTCATTATTTTTTCTCGTACGCGGCAAGCCGCGGGGTATTTACCCTCAAGAGAATAAAAAAATCGATCAACGCTATTGATCGATTTTTTTCTGCCTGACAAGATAACTTCTAACTTAACTACCTGCAGGAGTGAACGTATATAATTTACCCTTCTTGGTTTTCACATCATACAGCACAGTAGGTTTCAGTTGCGGCAATACCGTTGTTGCGTTTGGCGAAATTTTGGGAGCAGCAATTTCTTCTACGCTATAAAATGGATTTCCGTTTTCTCCCTTTGCTTTTGCCAGTTTACCTCCCTTTACTTTTAATTCGTTGGGAACACGCAGACGTAAATTTCCTCCAAGATTTGACTTGACGACCACCTTAACAATCTTTGCATCCTTCCATTGAAGCTCAACAATTTCAAAACCTCCTCGTGCGCGCAATCCCGTTATGCTACCGGTCGGCCAAACATCCGGAAGGGCAGGAATCAGGGCGATAGCACCATCCGCACTTTGCATCAACATTTCTGCTATGCCCGATGTGCAACCAAAATTTCCATCAATCTGAAAAGGCGGATGAGCATCAAAAAGATTATTATAGGTTCCACCACCTCCTCCACCGCGTTGACCACCTCCGGTAGCCACCGGAGAAAGTTGGTTTTGAATCAACTTGTAAGCATGATTGCCGTCAAGCATTCTGGCCCACCAGTTTACTTTCCATCCCATGCTCCAGCCGGTAGAGACATCACCACGCTGAATTAACGTATTCTTTGCAGCGCTATACAACTCGGGAGTGCGATACGGAGATATCTGGTTGGATGGAAACAATCCATATAAATGAGAGATGTGGCGATGCTTATCGTTAGGGTCATCAATATCATCAAGCCATTCCTGCAATTGATTATGCTGACCAATTTGCATCGGTGGCAGACGCTTGCGCAATTGCTTTAATGAATCCGCAAAGGCTGCATCTTTGTTTAAGATCTCGGCCGCTTTTATGGTTACACTGAATATGTCAAACACAATTTGGTTCGTCATGGTAGTGCCAGCATCAAGAGAAGAACCCTGGTGCGCCCGCGGTGCATTTTCAGGAGACATATCGGGATTGCTCACAAGCCATTTATATTTTGGATGTTCAACCAGAAAATCAACGTAAAACATTGAGGCTCCCTTTAGCACCGGATAGATCGATGCCAGAAAATCTTTATCACCACTGTACTCGTAATGTTCCCAAAGATGCTGGCTGGTCCATCCTCCTGCAGCATTCCATACACCCCAGGTGGCACCATCGATGGCACCTGTGGCACGCCAGATATCGGTGTTATGATGTGCTGCCCATCCCCTTGCTCCATACATATCCTTTGCCGTTTGCTGGCCTGTTACAGACAAATCCTTTACCATCTGCAAAAAAGGTTCATGCAATTCAGCCAGGTTTGTTTTCTCTGCAGGCCAGTAATTCATTTCAGCATTGATATTGATTGTGTACTTGCTATCCCACGAAGGCCTCATTCTATTGTTCCAGATGCCCTGCAGATTGGCAGCCTGGCCACCGGGTTGCGAAGATGAAATCAACAGGTAACGGCCATATTGAAAATAAAGTGCAGCAAAATTGGGATCATTGTTGGTAGTAAAATTTTTAAGCCGTTCGTTTGTGGGTTGTTTTGAAGCGTCGGTAACGCCGAGATCCAGTTTCACCCTGTCGAAGTATCCTTTGTATGCTTTTACATGGGCACTCTGCATCTCGCTATACGATTTTGAAAAGGCTGCATTCAAATAGGCAGCAGCTCTTTCATTTTCATTGCCGCTGATGTCTTTATAGTTATTGAAGTTTGTGGCGATGGAAATATAGATGGTAACTGCATCCGCATTTTGTACAACAAGCGATGTATCCGTGGCAGTTAATGTTCCTCCTTCCGGCTTCATGCGCGTGATATCTTTATAACGCACCATACCTGTTACACCTTCGTGATCTATGGTCGTTCCCGCAAGTGTCAATTCATTTGTCCCATTTGCTTGAATGGTTACTTTTGGTTGAAGTGTGGAATAGGTAGCTGTAAACGATACGCTTTGTGGTTTGCTTGCGGTGATCCTCATCGCCACCACCTGATCAGGAAATGAAACAAATACTTCTCTCGTGTAGTTGACGTCATTCACGGTATATGACGTTTTAGCAACAGCCCGCTCCAGATCAAGTTCACGATAATAGTTTGTGAATGTTTCGTGTCCTTTGAATGTGAGGTCAAGATTTCCCGCAGGCTCAAACATCTGGCCATGAGATTTTTTTGTAATGATGGCTTTGTTTGCAAGTTGCTCAGCTTCCTTTTGTTTACCTTCAAAAATAAGTCTTCTGATTTCGGGCAACGCAGCAAGTGCATCGGGATTATCATTCCGGTTTGGGCTGCCTGTCCACAACGTACCTTCATTCAATTGGATCGTTTCTTTTTCCACATTGCCATAAATCATGGCGCCCAATCTTCCATTACCAATAGGTAACGCGTTCTCCCACACCGTGCCTGATGGCTTGTCATACCAAAGTTTGAGGTTTGATGTCTGCTGCGCGTTAGCAGTCGTAATTACAGTAAACAAAAAGACGAACATGATTCTATTGAAAAAAAGTTGTCTTATAGTACGTGGTCTCATAATGTGCTGTTTGTTATCGCGAAATTCTGTAAGGCTTACTTAAAGTTAATCAAAGTTCTACCATTGCTTTTATTACTCCATGGGCGGGATTAAGCCAATTTTCAAATTCAATTCCAACACGATCAAATGCTACACGATGGGTAATGTATTTTCTCGGATCCACGTGTCCGTTTTTTAATGAAGCAATTACGTGTTCAAAATCTTCACGTGTTGCATTACGGCTGCTCATGAGCGTTGCTTCGCGCTTATGAAATTCCGGATGAATAAAGCTTATCTCACCTTTTTGCAATCCAATTAAAACATACCTGCCTGTGTGTGCAAGGTATTGAAAGGCATTGTTAATCGCCTTCTGGTTTCCGGTCGCATCGATAACAACGGTAGGCATATCGCCATTCGTAATTTGCTTCAACTGATCAGCTACATCAGGTGATGCTGCATTCACAATATGATCTACGTTCAATTTTTCCTGGCAGAATTTTAACCGGTTTTCATTGACATCCAACGCGATGACGATGCCTCCGGCAATTCGTGCAAATTCCATGGTGCCTAATCCGATGGGTCCTGCACCAATAACAAGTACAAACTCACCCGGCCGCACTGCTGCCCTGCGTACACCATGTGCACCGATAGCGAGAGGTTCTGCCAACGCCAGTGAATCATGTGGCAACCCTTCACCATGAAGCAACGAATACGATGGCACAGACAAATACTCCGTCATTCCACCATCGCTGTGTACACCACACACGTTGATGCTCACACAGCAGTTCGGCTTTCCCGTGCGGCATGCAATACATTTGCCACAATAGAAATAAGGAACAAAGGAAATCGTCTCACCTTGTCTGAATCCGTCAGCACCATCACTGTCGATGAGTTCCGCTGAAAGTTCGTGACCTAATACTCTTGGGTAATTAAAAAAAGGTTGTGTGCCTTCAAAAGCATGTAAATCAGTACCGCATATGCCAATGCGCTTAATCCGCAATATGGAATTCCCTTTCGTAAGTACAGGCTTATTACGTTCTATGTACTCAAATTTTCCAGGTGTTGTGCAAACTAAGGTCTTCATTTCGTGTTATTTCCAATCACTATCTAAGCATTCGCCAAAGCGCGATCAAGGTGAACATACCCACCATCCACATAAACCAATTGTCCCGTAGTATGACTTGATTTTTCAGACAACAGGAATGCAACGGCATTGGCAATCTCCTCAGAAGTTGTCATCCTGTTTCCAAGAGGAATTTTAGATTCAATATCTGCCAATTTCTGTTTGGGATTGGGCAAAGTTTCAATCCAGCGGGAATAAAGTGGTGTCCAGCATTCCGCAACGATCACTGAGTTTACACGAATGCCATATCGCAATAATTCAACGGCCCATTCGCGCGTCAATGCATTACGTCCGCCATTGGATGCAGCATAAGCAGATGTATTTCCCTGACCGGTTTCAGCGGTCTTCGATCCTATATTCACGATGGCACCTTTTGTCTCTTTCAACGCCGGCAACGTATAGTGTGCCATCAAATAATAATGCACCACATTTTTATGCAAAGAAGCCATGAACCTCTCGTAGTCCCCATGCTCAAGTCCCACACCGTCATTAACACCGGCGTTGTTGACAAGGCCATGTATCTTACCAAATTTCTTTAACACGGCCTTTACGGCTTTTTCAGATTCTTCCGGTTTTGTCAATTCCGCCTCTACCGAAAAAGCTTTGCCTCCCCGCTTTTCGATTTCCGAAACAGCAATCTGGTTATCCTTCTCATTGCGTCCTACAATGACGGGAATGGCGCCCTCGGCTGCCAATACTTTTACAATACCTTCTCCAATGCCCTTCGCACCACCCGTTACGATGACTATTTTATCTTTTAATTGTAAGTCCATAGTCGTTTCATTTGTCTTCTACAAATTATAAAAATTACTGGCATTTTTAGCAAAGAATAATTCCTGTTCTGCTTTGCTAAAGGTTGAGAAATAAGTTCTCACAAGGTTCAACACTTCGCCATATGATCCTGCAACCGTGCAAACGGGCCAATCCGTTCCAAACATGATTCGATTTGTTCCGAATGCGTTCACGATAACATCGAGGTAGGGAATGAAATCGGCATATTTCCAGTTTTTCCAATCCGCTTCTGTCACCATTCCCGAAATTTTGCACATTACATTTTCATACTTTGCCACTGCTAGTATATCCTTTTTCCAGTCATCGAGGCTACGATCTTTTATATTGGGCTTCGCGAGGTGATCGATGACAAAGGGTTGATTCGGGAACTCTGCAACAAACGTCGCCGTGTATTTTAACTGATCTGTAAAAACAAGAATGTCGTACGTAAAATTAAATCGGTTTAACAAACCAATGCCTCGCTTAAATTGAGGTCGCAACATAAAATCGCGTTGCGGTTCACCTTGCAGCACATGACGAAAGCCCTTCATCTTTTTTTGCGTGCTGTAGTATGTTAACTGGTCTTCTACTGCGTCGCTTTGAAGATCAGTCCACCCTACGATGCCTTTTATAAAATCATGTTTTTCCGCATTAGCCAACTGGAACATATTCTCATTTTCAGACTGATCTGATTGTACCGTTACACACCCTTCAACACCATTTGCTTTTAAAATCGGAAAGAGGTCTGTTGGCATAAAATCACGTTGAATCACCCGCATGTCATCATTGATCCAGCTGTCACGCACCGGATCAAACTTCCAGAAATGCTGATGAGCATCAATGATCTGCATAGGCGATCAACTTTTGTTTGGAAGTTCCAAGACCGTCAATGCCAAGTTCTACCACATCACCTGGCTTCAGATAAGACGGAGGACTGAATCCCAAACCAACTCCTGCCGGAGTACCTGTCGAAATAACATCACCGGGAAGCAGCGTCATAAACTGACTCAGGTAAGCGATGACAAAAGGAATTTTAAAAATAAAATTTGATGTGTTTCCATCCTGCATTTTCTTTCCATTCACTGTTAACCATAAACGCAGGTTATCAACATCAGCAATTTCATCAGGGGTTACGAGGTATGGGCCAAGTGGCGCGAAGGTATCACATCCTTTTCCCTTGTCCCAGGTGCCACTGCGTTCCAGTTGAAATTCTCTTTCTGAAACATCGTTGTGCAACGTATACCCTGCTACATATTTCATGGCATCCTGTTCTGATACATGACTCGCTTTCTTTCCGATCACTACCGCCAGTTCCACTTCCCAATCTGTCTTAACAGAATTTTTCGGAATCATAATATCATCAAATGGTCCGCACAGCGCAGTCGTGGCCTTCAGAAAAATCACAGGTTCTGGCGGCGGGGTTGCACCCGTTTCTTTGGCATGATCGGCATAGTTCAGTCCGATGCAAACAATTTTGGAAGGCCGGGCAATCGGCGATGCCAGCAGTACAGAAGCAGGCAGTTTCTTTAATGATTGCTTATTGTCGTTTACAAATTTTTTAAGCTTTGATAACCCATCTGATCCAAAAAATTCTTCATTGTAATCCATCCCAAATGCAGACGTGTCGTACAACGTATCGTCCAGCATCACACCTGTTTTCTCTTTTTGATTTTCTCTGTAGCGAATCAATTTCATTTCATGTATTGTTTTAAATAATCAGTAATAGTCTAAATAAATATTACATCACCAGTCTGGTAAACCCACCGTCTATGGTAAAGTCGCTTCCGGTGATGAAGGAAGCTTCATCAGAGCAGAGATAGAGTGCCAGGTTGGCAATTTCATCGGGTGTGCCCATCCGCCCGATAGGTTGCGCCTCCGAAAGTTTTTTAAACATTTCCGCTTCGCTACCCGGGTAATTTTTTTTTAAAAATCCATCCACAAAAGGTGTATGCACGCGCGCGGGCGAAATGCAATTGCACCTGATGTTATCACGAACATAATCGCGTGCCACAGAAAGCGTCATGGCCGTAACAGCGCCTTTACTCATGGAATAGGCAAACCGATCAGGGATGCCTACCGTACCCGCAACAGACGAAAGGTTAAGAATAACTCCACCCTGATGCTCAAGCATTGAAGGAATCGCCGCAAACAGGCAATTATATACACCCTTAATATTTACACTACAAAGCCGATCAAAATCGGCAGACGACGTGTTATGTGCCTTACCAATATGTGATACACCCGCGTTGTTTACCAGGATGTTCACTTTCCCGATTTTCTTAAATACAGAAACAACATGATCCTGATTAGAAACATCTACCGGATGTACTGATGCTGTTCCTCCACCCGTTTTAATTTCCTGTGCTGCTTCATTGGCTTGCATCTCGTTCATGTCAAGAATATGAACGTAAGCTTCGTGTTTTGCAAATAACATGGCCACGGCTTTTCCTATTCCACTTCCCCCGCCTGTAATAACCGCAATCTTTTGTTTCAGACTAAACATAGTTTGTGTCGCCTAATTCTGCACTTTATTAAGTTTATAAAGAAAATATTTTCTCCATCAGAACCCATTTCTCTCCTGGTTTTGCCCACGTAAGAGGTTGCTGATACTTCCACATAAGCTGTTCCCACTCCTGAACCTTTGCATTGGCAGCATCCATTTTTCCCTTTCGATCAAAGTCAAATGTTTCATCCGTTTCCATAATCATAAACAGACGATTTCCCGTTCTGTAAATTTCCATGTTCACAATTCCGGCATCAAGAATACTTTTTTTGATCTCAGGCCAGCCGTGCTGATGCCAATGCTCGTATTCTGCGATCAACTTCTGATCGTCCTTTAAATCGAGAGCCAGACAGTAACGTTTACGTTCAGACATGGATATAAAAGGGTTTAATGTGATGTCGTTAGCGTAATATTTTTGCTGTTTATGTTTTTCATGGCAAAATAGAATATTACCAAAAAGCATGATGCAGGTACGAGGTATGCTATTTGAATGTTGCTGAGGTCAGAGATTTTACCCATAATCACCGGGAAGATGGCCCCTCCTACTATAGACATAATGACGTAAGAAGAACCTTCCTTCGTCTTTGGTCCCAATCCACGAATACTTAGGGCAAAAATTGTAGGGAACATAATCGACATGAAGAACCCAACGCCAATCAACGCATATACCGAGAACATACCATGAAGCACAACTGCCAGTATCAATAAAAGTATATTCATCACACTATAAAAAGCAAGCAACTTAGAAGGCGAAATGTATTTCATTAAGAAAGTTCCAATAAATCTTCCTGCCATAAATCCAAACAGCGCTGTTCCTAAAAAAACAGACGCCGATTTTTCTTCAATACCAGCAACACGATTAGAAAAGCGAATAAAGAAACTCCAAATACCAACCTGCGCGCCAACGTAAAAGAACTGCGCAACTACGCCCAGCACCAGGTTCTTTTCTTTCCATAAGGATCCCTTGATGGACTTTGCCTCGCCTTGTTCTTCGATTTCAGGCAGTGGCGTTCTCCACAACATTAAGGCTACGAGTAAAACCACGGTACCAATAACCAAGAAAGGAATTTCTACCGAAGAAGCTTCTAAATTCAGATAAGCATCAAGCTGTGCCGGTGACATCGAGGCTTCTTCTGCTGTCGACAGTACCTTTCCGGATAAAATAAAATGACCACCAATAAGAGGAGCAAGTGTTGCTGCAAGGCCATTAAAAGACTGCGCAAAATTAAGTCGTTGGGTAGCACCTTCCTGGTCACCTAAAACCGTTATATAGGGATTTGCAGCTGTCTCCAGAAACGTAAGCCCGCAAGCAATGATAAATAAGGCCCCTAAGAAGAATGAATACGTTCTTGTTTCAGCAGCAGGGTAAAATAAAAAGGCGCCCACTGCGAAGAGAGACAACCCTAAAATTATTCCGCCCTTATAGCCGAAACGTTTCATAAATAAACCAGCCGGTATAGCCATAATAAAGTAAGCGATATACGATGCCGAATCTATTAAAGCCGATTGAACGTCAGTAAGCTGGCAGGCCTTTTTCAAATGAGGGATTAAAATGGGGTTTAAGTTCAAAGCAAACCCCCAAAGGAAGAATAACGAGGTGATCAGGATAATAGCGAATGAGGTATTATTCTTTTGCATTGCGTGTCAGTAAGAGTATGTAATTCAGCGATCAATATACACCCCCTACTGAATGGATCAAAACAGCAATTGATCAAGAAGTAAGACTCCTATAAGTCCAACCACCGATACAATTGTTTCCATAAAGGTCCACGAGCGGAAAGTATCTTTCATAGACAATCCGAAATATTCTTTGAACATCCAGAAAGCTGTGTCATTAACATGTGAGAAGAATAAACTACCAGCGCCAATAGAAAGAACCATAAGGTTTGGGTCAACATTCGTTTGAGCCATAAGCGGAAAAATAATTCCTGCAGCTGTCAGTCCGGCAATGGTCGCAGAACCAAGGCACAATCTTAAAACTGCCGTAACCAACCAAGCCAAAAGTAAAGGGGGCAATTGCCAGCTAACCAATGCCGCAGCAATTTCCTTGCTTGCACCGCTGTCAACAAAGATTTGTTTCAGAATACCTGCGCTGCCGATGATCAGCAGGATCATGGCAATGTCCTTCACGGCTTCCGTATACACCGTCATAATTTCGCCAAGTTTTTTCCCCCGGTTTATGCCCAGGGAAAAAGTGGCAATCATAATGGTGATGCCCATGACTACGTTAGGCTCACCCAGAAAAACGAGTATGTCCTTTACGGCAAGGTTGCTCCCAAAAAATTTTGTCGCCAAAGCGACAATGGCAATCAGCAGAACGGGTAATAAAGAAGAAATAATACTGTTTGCTATGCCGGGGAGTTTATCAGGAGGCAAAGAAGATGAGAGATTTACTTTTACATCATTCGATTTAATATTTTTTAATGTTCGTGAGAATAACGGACCTGCGATGACAATGGCGGGAATGGCAATGCACATTCCGTAAATAAAGGTGAGCGCCATATTGGCGTTGAACTGAATCACCAGCGCCATGGGAGACGGATGCGGCGGTAAGAACCCGTGCATGACCGAAAGCGATGCAAGCATCGGCAATCCGACATACACCAACGGGAGTTTATTCTGGTACGCTACTGAAAAAATGATCGGTATCAACAATACAAATCCAACATTATAATAAAGGGGTATGCCGACAATAAAACCCGTAAGCGTCATCGCCCACACAAGATACTTGACACCAAATAACTGTTGAAAAACCGCTGCGATTTGTTGCGCGGCTCCACTTTCTGCCACCAGTTTACCAAGCATGGCTCCCAGAACGATTACAATCACCAGCGAACCAAGCGTATCACCAATACCCTTGGTAACAGATTGCATAATACTTGTGTAAGGTATTCCTAGCAGCAAGCCTGCAATAACCGAAACCAATAGAAATGCAAGGAATGGATTGAGCTTTGCCTGGGTAATTAAAATCACCAGGCTAATGATGCACCCAAAAATTATAATAAATGTCATGCTATTGGCATCACATTAATGCGAGTCACGGGTAACCTTCGACCCGGAATTGCCGACAAGGAAATCAAGATCTGCGCCTTTGTCTGCTTGCTGCACATGGTTGACATAGAGGTTCACATACCCGCGATTAGAAATGGGTTCAGGTTTTTTCCATTTACTTCTCCGTTTCGCAAGCTCTTCATCGGATACTTCGAGGTGCAGCTTTTTGCTATACACATCAAGTTCAATCATGTCCCCATTCTGAACCAATGCCAAGTTACCTCCTATCGCAGACTCAGGTGAAACGTGAAGGACCACAGTTCCATAAGCAGTACCACTCATTCTTCCATCGGAAATTCTCACCATGTCGGTTACGCCCTTATCCAGAAGTTTCTTGGGCAGCACCATGTTTCCAACTTCAGGCATTCCTGGATACCCAACAGGACCAACACTCTTCAGCACCATCACACACGTTTCATCAATATCCAAATTTGGATCATCAACGCGTTCGTGGTAATCCTCAATGTTTTCGAATACCACAGCACGTCCGCGATGCTTCATTAAAGCGGGTGTCGCTGCTGATGGTTTCACCACGGCCCCATTCACTGCAAGATTTCCTTTCACCACTACAATACCAGCTTCCTTAATAAGCGGGTGCTCATATTCTGAAATTACCTCTTTGTTATAAATGGTTCCGGCACCTTTCACATTTTCCTTATGCGATTTCCCGGTAACGGTCATCGTATTCATGTGAAGAACCGACTCCATTTGGTTAATGATCGCTGGCAATCCACCGGCGTAGAAGAAATCTTCCATCAAAAATTTTCCGGATGGCATCAGGTTCAGCAAGAGCGGCACTTTGCTCCCTACTTTATCAAAGTCTTCCAGGTTTAAGTCTACTCCGATTCTTCCTGCAATGGCCGTGAGGTGAATAATAAAATTAGAGGAACCACCAACTGCAGCATTTATTTTAATTGCATTCTCAAAAGCTTCGCGTGTCAGAATTTTAGAAATACGCAGATCCTCTTTTACCATTTGTACAATTCTCCTTCCCGACTGTTGCGCAAATCGTCTCTTTCGTGCATCAACCGCCGGAATAGCCGACATACCCGATAAGCACATGCCCAACGACTCTACCATAACTGCCATCGTCGATGCTGTTCCCATCGTCATACAATGTCCCTGGCTTCGCGACTGGCAACTTTCAGCTTCTTCAAATTCTTCCTGAGTCATTTTGCCGGTCTTCACATCATCTGTAAACTTCCATACGGCGGTTCCTGAACCTATATCACGTCCCTGGAATTTCCCATTCAGCATAGGTCCGCCAGGAACAACAATCGTAGGTAAATCCACGCTGGCAGCGCCCATCAATGTCGACGGCGTTGTTTTATCGCAGCCTGTTAAAAGTACAACACCATCAATAGGATTACCACGAATGGATTCTTCCGCATCCATGCTTGCCAGATTTCTGAAAAGCATAGCCGTAGGTTTTAACAACGTTTCACCCAACGACATGATTGGAAACTCTACCGGGAATCCTCCGGCTTCATAAACTCCGCGTTTCACGTACTCAGCGATATCCCTCAGGTGAGCATTACAGGGTGTCAGTTCAGACCATGTATTACAGATTCCAATAACAGGGCGACCGTCAAATAGATCCTCGGGGGTTCCCTGATTCTTCATCCAGCTTCTATAAAGGAAGCCCATTTTACCTTTTATACCGAACCACTCTGCACTACGATACTTAGCCATTGTTAATTACGTTACGATGTGTTTTATACGTTGACACTTTAAAAAATCAAATCATTAAATCTTATTTTTTGTATGCTCACCGTTTACCAAACGGGAAATGTTAAGCGGATTTTCGTTTTTCAATTCAGCCGGTAATAATGCCTGAGGCAATCCCTGATAACATACAGGTCTTGTAAAGCGGTGAATCGCTGCTGTCCCAACCGAAGTGCTTCTTCCATCTGTGGTTGAAGGATATGGACCACCATGCACCATCGCATGACAAACCTCTACCCCGGTTGGAAATCCGTTGATAACCACACGACCAACCTTCTGCTCTAAGATGTCAATCAAATCCTTGTATGCAATTAGGTCATTGTCAGTTCCGTGAACGGTTGCCGTAAGGTGACCGCTAAGTCTTCTGGCGATTGACAAAATGTCTTCGCGTGATGTAGCTTCAACAACAAGACTTGTCGGGCCGAATATTTCTTCAGACAATTCATGTACTTTGGCAAACGTAGCTGAAGTTGTTTTGAACAACGTTGGCTTCGCTGCAAAATTCTGACTTGGCTCAGCACCCACGGCAAGTACTTCGATACCATCAACACCTGAATGATGAGCAAGTCCTTCCGTGTAGGATTTAAAAATAGTTCCTGTAAGCATTGACCCACCAGAGGTCTTCTTAAATTCTTCTGTTAAGTATCCCGTGAATTCCTTTGCCCCATCAATTTTTTCATGAATAAGAACACCAGGGTTTGTACAAAACTGCCCTACACCCAATGTAACTGAACCGGAAAAACCGGCTGCTATTTTATCACCACGTTCACGCAAAGCCTCAGGAAGAATAAAGACAGGATTTGAACTTCCCATTTCGGCATAAACAGGAATGGGAACTTCACGATTCGCAGCAACATCAAATAAGGCTTTACCAGCGACGAATGAACCAGTTAATCCAACAGCTTTTACAGCAGGATGCTTCACTAATTGTACCCCTACATCTTTACCATCACCATGTAGCAAAGAGAATACGCCATCGGGCATGTTGGTTGATTTGGCTGCTTTAATAATAGCCTTACCCACCAGTTCACCCGTGGCCGGATGCGCTGAGTGAACTTTGACGATCACAGGGCAGCCTGCTGCCAGTGCTGAAGCAGTATCACCACCCGCTACAGAAAACGCCAATGGAAAATTGCTTGCTCCGAAAACAACTACCGGACCTAATCCGATTTCCATGTAACGAATATCAGGTTTGGGAAGTGGTGTGCGTGCTGGATCTGCAGTGTCAATGCGGGCATCCACCCACGAACCTTCGCGTAACAACGAAGCAAATAATTTTAATTGATTCGCAGTTCTGCCTCGCTCTCCTTCTATTCTTGCTTTTGGCAGTGCTGATTCGGTGCAGCATAAGTCAACAAGTTCATCACCGAGAGCGATGATTTCATTGGCGATGGCTTCAAGAAAAACTGCTTTCTCTACCCCGGTTTTCTTTCTGTATACCTGAAATGCAGCTGCTGCTTTTTCTGCAGCCTTATTTACTTCTTCTGTTGTAGCCTTCTGGAAAGTGTAGCTTAACTTCTCACCAGTTCCCGGATTAAAAGAGTTAAAACTTTTGGTACCTGCCGCTACCATTTCAAAACCGATAATCTGCTTTCCTTCTATCATTTCTTCTTTTTTTTAATTTTGTAAAAATGTTTGTCGTTCTGAACAACTCAGCGCGATGCCTATTGTGCCACGCGATTAGTCAGCGTACCAATTCCTTCAATGGAAATCTTCACTTCATCATCCACGTTTAGTGTGAATGAATCCGGAGGTACAACACCTGTTCCTGTCATTAAATATGCACCGTATTGAAATGTGATCTCACGAAACAGGTAACCTACCAATTCCTTGTGTTTACGCTTCATTCGGTTAATGGATATCTCACCTGAGAAAACGCGTTCGTTTTTTCTCAGGATTTCAATACTGATCATTGCATCTTCTTTAATCGGTTCAGCGGGAACATACAGGCAAGGACCAATCGCCGCCGCTCCATCATACGACTTTGCTTGCGGAAGATATAGTGGATTCTCACCTTCAATATCACGCGACGACATATCGTTACCAATGGTATATCCTTCAATAGTTCCTCCGGTACATATGAACAATGTGAGCTCCGGTTCAGGAACATTCCATTTCGAATCTTTACGGATGCGTACAATTTCGCCGGAACCTACCGTACGATATGGTGGAGCTTTAAAGAAAAGTTCAGGTCGTTCGGCTTCATACACGCGCGCATAAAAATCACCACCGCCTGCGTCCTTTGATTCTTCCATCCGTGCCTCGCGACTGCGCATATAGGTAACACCCGATGCCCATACTTCCTGATTTCCTATCGGGGCCTTCAGGTCCTTCGTTATTGCATTGGCCAAAGAAGCATCTGCCTTTAAACTCTGCAATTCGCTGATAACTTGTTTGTGGAGTTGTGATCGGTTTACAAACTTATCCCAGCTTGCTTCCTTGGAAAGAAAATACTGATCCTGATGCTGAATAACAATGCCTGACTTTGTGTTGAAAATCTTCATGATGTGAACTTTATTAAACTAAGGGTTATGTGGTTTTAACGTATTGAAATGACTGACTTTAATGATCCTGCTTTATTGAATTGAGGCTGGCCCCCTCCGGCAAAAATTTCAAATTTACCGGCAACAATCTCCATTTTATTTTTATCTGTAAATACCGAGAAGTCATTCGGGGAAAGCTTGAAATCCACGTTCGCGGATTGACCCGGTTTCAAATGAATTCTTTTAAATCCCTTCAGGGCGTGAATGGCACGTGACCTTGATTTGTCGAGGTTGGATAAATACAATTGGGCCACTTCATCGCCGGCTACGTTGCCGGTATTTTTTACCGTTACCGAAACACGTACTGAATCACCTATTTTAACTTCCTGATCAACTTTTAAATTTTCATAGGCGAACGTTGTATAACTTAATCCATAGCCAAAAGGATAAAGCGGTTCGCCTTTAAAGTAACGATAGGTTTGCGATGTTAACTTGTATTGGTCAAAGGAAGGAAGATCTTTAACAGATTTATAAAATGTAACGGGCAATCGTCCACCGGGATTATAATCACCAAAAAGTACATCCGCAATGGCCAGCCCTGCCGCCTGCCCCGGATACCAGGCTTCCATGATGGCATTTACATTTTTATCCTCCCAATTAATTGCAAGAGCACTTCCATTCAATAAAACGAGCACCACAGGTTTACCCAATGCCTGAATTTCTTTAATGAGTTGCTGCTGAAGGTCAGGTAAATCCAGTCGTGTCCGATCTCCACTATTAAATCCGTCGATCTTCACATCCATTTCCTCTCCTTCCATGCGCGGTGTAATACCCATGCACATAACGATCACATCGGCTTGCTTTGCAATGTCAAGTGCTTTTTTCTTTAAATCAGGTTTTGGTGCAGCCCAAACAAGTTGTACCTGTGCATCGGCGTACGACTCAATCGCTTCAACTTTTACCTTGTACTTTTTACCGGCTTCCAGCTTCATTGGTGGCGATTTACGGAGGCGAGGATCGCCGTATTCGTCCCGTGTATGATAAATTGTTTTCGCTACAAGACTATCATCAATAAATAATTTTGTGTTACAAGTGGAGATAAATCCAATCTGGTAAACTCCGGTAATGTCCGGTCTGACCTCCCCCACCCAGCGAACACTGAAGTTGTCGTCATCCATATCTTCGCGAGGTGCTTTGTCAAACCAGTTGGCATCCAGGTTTTCACTCGCTGATGTAAACAAAGGTTCTCCACTAAGTTCTTTATTTGCAAAATAAGATGCTTTTATGCCTGGCTGATTGCCTTCGGTAAATAAATTCTGAGCCGGGATCGTATAGTACATCGGCATGCCTTCTGCTAACTCACTTCCCTGGGCAAATAACACTTTTGATTTTGCACCGAGTTTTTCCTGAATACCTCTTAGCGGCGTAATCGGATCCGAAGGAACACCATTATAATTTCCAAGCAGCATCAACCACTGATCCGCATTGGGTCCGATGACAGCCAGGGTGCCAATATCCTTTTTTAGTGGCAAAATATTATCCTTGTTTTTCAGTAACACGATGGACTTGCGTGCTGCGTCAAGCGCAAGTGCCTTATGTTCCTTACTGTCTACAACCGAATAAGGTATTTGTGCATATTTCACTTTCTCAGGAGCGTCAAACATGCCTAACTTGAATCGTGCTACAAAAAGGCGTTTGACGGCAACATCAATTTCCGCTTCTGTAATTAATTTTTGGTTGATTGCTTCCTTTAAATTGAGGTACACATTTCCGCACTCTAAATCAGTTCCTGCTTTTACCGCCAGCGCCGCTGCTTCCTCTGGTGTAGGCACTACTTTATGGAATTTATAAATATCCACAATCGCATCGCAGTCGGACACAATATATCCATTAAAGCCCCACTCCTTGCGAAGGATATCCTGCAAAAGAAGATCACTACCGCAACAAGGCTCACCGTTGTAACGATTATAGGCACACATGACGGAATAAGGCTTGCCTTCTCTTATGGCCATTTCAAATTGCGGTAGGTAAGTTTCCCGCAAATCATTTTCCTCGGTTACGGAATTAAACGAATGCCTTGTTGCTTCGGGTCCACTGTGTACAGCAAAATGTTTGGCCGTTGCAATTGTTTTGAAATACGTAGTATCGTCGCCCTGCAGGCCTCTTATAAATTGTACAGACAATTTTCCCGTGAGGTAAGGATCTTCACCGTAGGTTTCTTGTCCGCGACCCCAGCGCGGATCACGAAAGATGTTGATGTTGGGCGACCATAAAGTAAGCCCCTGGTAAATGAAGCGTTTATCTCTTTTTATAAAGTTTGAATGCTTTGCACGTGCTTCATCAGCGATGGCTGTTGAAACATCATGAAGTAAGTCCTGATCCCAGGTAGCGCCTAACCCGATGGCTTGCGGAAATACTGTGGCCAAACCTGCACGCGCCACACCGTGCAACCCCTCTGACCACCAATTGTATTTTGGAACACCAAGTCGTTCAATGGCCGGGGCATCATGCACCATCTGAGAGATTTTCTCTTCCAGCGTCATTCTGCTCACAAGATCATTGACACGTTCGTCAATACTGAGGTCGGTATCTAAAAAAGGGAATCCCTCTTTTTGTTTATTTTCTGAACAGGCATCCGTTAACAGAAGCCATACAACGATCAGGACAAATGATTTAACTGCTTTTAGATTACTCACTGTTTTATACATTCCTGATAACCACAAGAGTCTGGTTAAAAATCTTATAAATCTATTGTGGATTTTGTGGGATCAATCCCTTTTTAAAAGGCTACAAATCTTACAAATCCAGCCCCCCAGAACTTCTAATATAAACCATTGGTGGATATTGAACAAACGATTGATATTCACGAACAACCAGCTTGATAATTGAAATACTTTGCTTAGAACTCAGATTTACTGAGATTTGCTCCTGTGGTGTGATCATCACGGCACGAAGTTGAAATTCACATATCTCCCTTTCATAATCATATGAACCAGTTTCTTCTGCAACAGGGACGCGCCAGGGAACTTCACAGCTTTCCGCATATACTTGAATTTGCAGCAAAGAAAAATAACAGCATAAAATTAAACGCATTACCATCCACCACCAGCGAGAGTCTGCGTTTTTACTTTGTCATCGATGGAAAATTTGATTGGATCATCGACAATCAAAATTACACGTTGTATCCTGGTGATTTAGTGATCATCCTTCCCGGCCAGACTTTTCACGGAGAAAAAGATATTCTGCATTTCGGAACACTCTCGTGGATACAACTCCAAATAGAAAAAATTGATGCCAGCGGTTTCTTTTCGGGCGGTTGGAGTAATCTGTCGAAAAGTGAATGCATCGACATTGGAAAGATACTACTTAACAATGTCACGATTGTTAAACTAAGAGAATGTCACCACTTACTCAAAGAGCTTTACCAGGAACTACAATATCAGGAGATAGGATTTGTTACTCGTGTAAACCAATTGATCGATGAATTATTTATTGGCATCGCGCGACAATCAACACGACAGCATCAATTAAAGCGGGATTTCCCAAAAAAGTTTACAAAACTGGAGCAGGCTCTGCGTCAGAGTTTAGCCCATCAGTGGACAGTAGAAGAGATGGCCACACTTCTTGGTGTTGGGACGACGACGTTTACCGAGAAAATAAAAAAGTACACAGGATTTTCACCCTTGAATTATCTCATCAGCCTTCGGATTTCGGAGGCTATTAAATTACTCAATAACCAGGAAGAAAATGTAACCGACATCGCCCTGAACACCGGGTTTTATTCTTCTCAGCATTTTTCAACTACCTTCAAAAAACTCACCGGCTACACACCGAGTGACTTCAGGAAAAGAAATTTGCCTCGAAAAAAATAACAAGAGCTGTCTGATCCTGATCGGGAAACAAATGTTGCTAAGATTTTGCATCTGGCCAGAAGGGAAACTTAGTAGCTCGATGAAATAATTATAACTCTCCTTCACAGGGCCGGAAGACTGCCCTCAGAAAATCCGTCCACAAAAAAATCATGGTGAGCATTTCTTCACGACCATGAATATATCAAAATCTTTGCTGTATTGAAACAAATAAATAAACAATTCCTGGCTGAATACTTGGTTGATATAGCCTGAAGTATAAGTCAATTTTTTTGGAGGACTTGGTTATCCTCAATTAAACCCGCTTGTCAAAAAGAAATTTAATTTCTACGACAATGACTGACATTGTATTTTGAAAATATGAATATTTGAAATAGTGAAATTGCTTTCAAAGGCATTCCACGTTTGAATTATAATACTCAACACTATTTCGATACTATAACTAAACTAAACTCAACTAAACCTAACAATCATGAAAAGGAGTGAATTTTTAACCACGTTAGCCGGCATTCCGGCAGTTGCCGTGCCTGGCGAATCTACGATCATGGGATCAGAAGCCGCGGCGGGAGCAAAAGCAGCAGCCGGCCAGGTGAAGATTACCGATGTGAAATTTATGCGCGTCAAAATGAGTGAACGAGGGCATGTTATGCCCTTGGTAAGAATTGAAACTGACGCAGGCATGTACGGAATAGGAGAATGCCACCACGATGTTACCGGACTGGGCGCAAAAGATGTGGTGCTGAACGCCTTCCGGCAGCTTTTAATCGGAAAGGATCCTTTCGACATTGAAAGCCTCACGCATCAGATGAAGTTTCGTGTTTCTTACCTTGGGGGGAACGGTGGTATCGGTATGCATGCGGTAACGGGTTGCGAAGTCGCGCTTTGGGATGTGGTTGGAAAACTGTTGAACAAACCGCTGCGTAAAATTCTCGGCGGAGGTTGCTTTACCGATAAAGTGCGGGCCTACCTCACGAGTCAACCGCGCAATATGCTTGACAAAGCAATGTGTAAGGACTGGAATGATTATGTGACCGGCTCGGTGCAGAAATGGACCGCAGCAAAACCTTTTCGTATTTCGCGTAGGCCGGGAGGAGAATTGAATCGCCGTCTATCGCACGCAGAATTGAAAACAAACATACAGGGATTTTCAAATTTACGTGAAGCTATGGGTGACGATTTCGAAATCGTAGTTCATTGCCATTGGGAATTTGGCTTGTTCGACGCGCTCGCTTTTGTACGAGCACTTGAACCTATTCGCCCGTGGTGGATTGAAGACCCATTGCCTATTAATTATAATGAATCATGGGTGAAACTTGCGGCAGCTTCCCCCATACCGATTCTTACCGGAGAAAATTTATACACGGCTCATGATTTTCTTCCATTTATTGTCAATAACGCGGTGCACATTGTTGAGATCGATATCTCGATGGCAGGTGGTTTGATTGAAGCAAAAAAGATTGCCGACCTGGCAGCCTTATATTATATGCCTGTAGCCACACACAATGTCATGGGTCCGATTGCAACCATTGCCTCTGCAAACGCAGCAGCTACGATGCAGGATTTTCTTGGTCACGAGAGTTATGACTACACCGCAAATTCGCGCGATGGCCACGGCACGTGGGGCAGTTTGATCGAGTATGACATGGATCTTATAAAAGACGGTCACATTCAACTCTCAGACAAGCCAGGACTAGGTGTGGAATTGAATAAAGATGTTGCCATAAAAAACCTTGTTGAAGGTGAAAAATGGTGGGCATAAAAGTTAAGCAGGTCTGCCAGGGAAGCAGCTTGTAGCAATAAGCTCGCTTAGGCGAGAAAGAAAGAATAGGGCTGATCGCTTTTGCGGTCGGCCCTAATTTTTTTTGTTAAAGCCAGTGGCTAAAAAACTATTTGTCGTTGGATCGTTGTACAAGTGCAAACGATCGTAATCGTTTTGATTTAACAAGTGAAAACTCGGTATCACCACTCTTGTATGTAACTCCCCTATTTCGAAAAAAAAGAGGCTGCAACTTGCAGCCTCTTTCAATATCAACTAAAATCTTTATACGAATTAAGGTATATCCCAGAATATACGTGTGGTCAGGAAGTCAGGGCCTCCCAGACCGGCAACACCGGCTTGATAATTTGCCGTATTGTTGATCTGTTCAGCAATTGGATATGAAAACCTTCTTATAAAACCACCATTCAAGTTGGCGTTAAACGTATTTGGAGATAGTGCCGGAAACCCGGTTCTTCGGAAGTTGTTCCAGGCCTCATAACCATTGTTGAAACACGCAACCCAGTACTGGGTATTAATTGCCTCTAATTTATTGGTCGCAAGATCATAACTCACTGAAGCCTGATTTTTATAAGCAGTCTTTTCTGCATCCGATGGCCAGGCATAAATGGCAGCCGCCGACGAAGTTGCAGGAACAGCTGTTGCTGCAACGTTCGGGTATATCCTGTACTCATCCATGGATGCGTCAATTCCTTGTTCATAATATTGCTTGGCCGTTAATGCACCGGCAGGTAACCATCCTCTTACCGCTGCGTCCGCCAATAACAATTTGGTTTGTGCATTGGTGATGACAAGCAATGGCGAGGTTTGATTAGCCACCACATTAAAATTAATCTGAGAATAATTTACACCATTCACTCCCGCAGCCGTACTTAAAGCCGGAGGGGTTGTAGATGATCTGAATCCAGGCACCGAACTATTTATCGTGATGGTACTGTAGCCAACAGGAAAACCAAACTGGCTGGATAGTGCAACATCCGGGTTAAGATTGCTGGGAGCTGTGTTAGGATTAGAATATTTCGCAATCATAAACTTGCTGCGCGGATCATTGGTATTTTTCAGGTAATCAACAAACGGTTTTGCCACGTAGTAAAAATATGGATTCGTTCCACGTATTTCACCCATGTTTCCATTTGTCCAACCGATAATTGCACCTCCGGTTGTTGTCATGTTGGCAATGATAACATTATCTGCATTGGTTTGCATGACACCACCGTTGAACGCTTCCGTAACAATGGCTTGGGCCTTGGCCGGGTCTACTTTTGTATAACGCATACCTAATCTGAGCAGAAGAGAATTACCAAGTTTCTTCCAGAAGGCAACCTGATTGGCAGCTGTGGTACTGGTGGGTACAAAAATATCCCAGGCAGATGGATTGTCCTTGGTAGCATCCAGTGCTGCAATGGATTCTTTCAGTTCCTTATACAGGTCCTCATAGATAACGGAAGCTTTGTCGTATTTAGGATAATAGATATTATCCGGAGCCTGTGCACGCACCGCTTCAAAATAGGGTACATCTCCGTAATGGTCAACCAACCACATAAAGTGATAGGCTTTCCAGATACGCGTTTCGTTGTACATGTTGCTTCTTGGTGTGTCCTTTAACAAACCCAAAAGATGATTCGTAGTTCTAAGGGTTCCCTGATACACACCCCAGGGTCCATTATTCAGGTTTTGTGAAGGATCATTGAACTGGTAACCTAGTGTATTTCCCGTATTATAAGGAAGAAGGAACTGCTGAACAATTGTCGATTCTGCCATCCAATTGCCTGCTACAGATGTGTTGCGCAAAATGTTAGTGAATAATAAACCCGGATCACTTAGTTCAAGGACCGGCAACGGACTTGTATTGACTTCTTCAAAACCATCATCGCAGCCTGCCATAAAAAGCAGTGCAAAGGATAACGCTATTATTTTATTAAATCGTTTCATATCGTTTTCTTCGTTAGAATTTCATATTTACATTAAAGCCCCATACACGGGTAGTTGGCAACGAAGTAGATTCGTATCCTGCTTTCTGATCACTTGTGGATGCCGTTGCTTCCGGATCAACATCGGGTACATACTTCTTAATAAGAAGTGCGTTGCGGCAAGAAGCAGATAACGTTAACCCCTTCACAAACTTCAGTTGAGAACCAACGAGACTTGAAAGGTCATACGTCAGCGTAACATTCCTCAATTTGATAAAGTCTGATTTATAAACGAACATATCAAGGAAGTTTTGGTTTTTTAAGTCCGTATAAAAATCCGATCCGAATACCGCCGTGGTGTTCTTTTGTCCTGCGTTGGGACCGCTTTGATAAACACCATCCCACACAACCCCATTTTCACCTTCCCTGCGACCTACAAGAGACGCCTTGTTATGTCCTTGTCTCAATCCATTCACTGCCGTGCCTGAGATCAACTGACCACCGGCCTTATAGTCAAAATGCACCAGGAGAGACAGGTTTTTATACCTGACTGTATTGTTCCATCCACCTGTAAACGTTGGCAGCGCACCACCATAAAGTACTTCAGGCTGACCCGGCGCAACATAAATGCGACCCTGATCCGTTAACAGAATATTACCAGCTGCATCTCTGGCCCACGTTCTGCCTCCATTCATGGCAATAGGTTTACCTACCTCATAATATTGCCTGCCTATAAACTCGTGCGTTGAAATTTGCAGTCTATCAGGACCACCCAGATCCGTCACCTCACTGATGTTATAGGCGGTATTAAATGAAGTATTCCATGAAAAATTTCCGGCATTTACTACGTTTACGTCTACCAGAAATTCAATTCCCTGATTCTGAAGCGATGCAGCATTTTGACTAATAGAACTTATACTTGAAGCTGTGGATGTATTCACGTTCAAAAGCTGGTCAGTTGTTACTTTCTTGTAAGCGGCAGCATCCACATGCACTTTGTTTCTGAACATTCTCAATTCCAAACCTACTTCCATTTCCTTAAGGTTATAAGGACTAATTGAAGGATTGGGTATGTTGGCTGATACTGATCCAACGGTACGTCCCAAATACGACTGGTTATTGTATGTATAAGGTATGGTTCCATAGAATTCACCAATACCGGCAACGTTACCCACTACGGCGAAAGAAGAACGTAGCTTACCATAACTCAACCAGGGTAGTTCTTGTTCCGTAAGCTCAGAGAAAATGAAACTACCGCTTACCGATGGATAGAACTTGCTGTTATCTCCCTGTAAGACACTCTTATTTCCCGGTGTGAGTATCGAGAACCAGTCATTGCGGCCGGTTATATTAAGGTAAATCATATCTTTCCAACCAAACTCAGCCGAACCGAAAATGGAATTGATCTCTGATCTGCTATAGGACTGACCCTGGCTAAACACAGTTCCATTTCCAATAGTGTATAAACCCCGCGTTTGGAATGCATTCGATTGAGCGTTAACACCACGGCCCTGTGTACTCCTCATATTGCCGGCCACAAAACCGTCAACAGAAAATTCACCAAATCTATGGTTAGCTCCGATGATACCCTCTAAATTGATATCCCTGGACATGTTTTGACTCGTGTTGTATTGTCCGTTGAATGTGTTTCTATCATTATTATAGTAGATACCGAGGTTCCCGGTTCCATACGATCCACTACCGGTAGGGGTATTACTTTCAGAATTTTGGAAACCCATATTTGCATTTACGCGGCCTTGGGCATAAAGCCATTTCGCAAACTGGTATTTCGTAGTAACTGTACCCAAAAACCTGTCAGACCGAACAACATCAAATTGTCTCGGCATATAGAAGTAAGGATTCAGCACGGTAGTTCCAAATCCATTGGTAGGAGCTTCAGCACCTACAGCCGTTGCATTGTTTTGTTCAAAGGCCCATAAGGGTGTCGTCGGAGAAACCCTGAGCAGGAAGTTCATGGAAGCTGGTGACTGAAAACCGACCTCCGGCCTGTTTTTGTTATTCTCATTCGTATAATTTAGCGATGCTCCAACAGTCAGTTTCTGACCAAACTTCTGGTTCGCGTTAATGTTGAATATCTTTCTGTCGTAAGTATTATTCGGAACTATACCCTTGGCACCTGAGGATGAATACGACGCCCTGAAGCTGCCATTTTCATTTCCATTTGACACAGCTACCGAGTTTGTCATCGTTACGCCTGTGCGGTAAAAATCTGTTATATAATGTCTGTTAGGTGAATAAGGCCTTAGTACCCCGTCGAACTGCACTGTTTCAACGTCATCATAGCGTTCGCCCCAGCTGAACTGACCTGAACCCGCAGCTGTTACAGTACCTTTGCCGGGACGAATTCCTCCTAGTCCCTGACCGTATTCATACTGAAAATCGGTAAAATCAAGCACCTCATCAAAGGCTACGTTTGAATTAAGCTCTACACCAAGGCCTTTTGAACCCGCACCACTCTTTGTCGTGATGACGATAGCCCCATTTGAAGCTCTTGATCCATAAAGCGCTGCAGCTGTTGCTCCCTTCAACACCGTCATGCTCTCCACATCATCAGGATTAAACAGCATAAAGGCATCTCCACCATCTCTTGTCTTACCATCCTGAGCAGGATCAGCACCCTGGCTCATAGGAAGACCGTTGATAATCAGCAACGGTCCGTTATCTGAACCCGCAAATCCTGACTGGCCACGTATACGGATTTTATTACTTGCACCTGGTCCGGCAGAAGGAGGAGATATATCCAACCCCGCTATTTTGCCTTCCAAAGAAGACATCATGTTGTTCGTGCGGTTCTTTGTCATTTCATCCACTTTTGCAACCGTGGCAGAATAACCCAGCTTTTTGGATTCCTTTGCGATACCTAACGCTGTCACCACGACTTCATTTAAGGATTGTACATCAAGAGCCATTTTGATGTCGATCGATGTGCGAGTACCGACCAGAGCTTCCTGAACGCCATAGCCGACAAAAGAAAACACAAGTGTACTGTTGGCATCCGGTACAACGATGGTGTACTTTCCGTCAGCATCTGTTTGTGAACCTGAGGATGAGCCCTTCACCAGAATGTTCACTCCGGGAAAAGCTCCACCTGTTTCGTCGGTGACCCGACCCGTAATACTGTTTTGGGCCATGGCTCCCTGTAGGATCAGGACCATGCCGAGTAGTAGATAAAGTTTCTTCATAATTAAATTGTTGAGGGTTGTTGAGTAAGAGATTTTAACTGAATTAGGGTGAGAAAAAAATTTAAATAATTAAGAATATAGTAACATCATCGAATATAATGCAAACGTTTGCAATCATGTAAGATTAATTACACAAACGGTAGGTAATTTTTAAACCACTGTGGCACGCCACGAATTTGAGTTCATCGCCAATCAAAAAATGGATTTGAATCTTAATTAAAAAGCATCTGATACTACCCAATAAATCTTTACGGAATTGCTCGGTGCATTCTGAAATCGGTTAAAAAAAGAGGCCGCAAAATGCGGCCTCTTTCAATATCCGATCTACTTTAATGATCGTCGTGTCATAAAGGAACTATGGAATATCCCAGAAAATTCGTGTCGTGAGGTAATCTGGACCATTCAGATTGGCAACAGCTTCTTGATAAGCTACTGGATTACTGGTTTGCTCTCTTAATGGATAAGAGTTTCTTCTGATAAATCCTCCATTCAGGTTGTTGTTATACAGATTAGGAGACAAAGCAGGGTATCCGCTTCTTCTAAAATTACTCCAAGCCTCATATCCGTTGTTGAAACACTCAATCCAATATTGGGTATTGATTTGCTGCAATGCCGTTGCTGGATTATATACAACTCCTACTTGCGCCTTATAAGCAGTTTTCTCAGCAACAGTTGGTAAAGCCAGAACTTCTGTTGTAGAATTACTTACAGCCGTTGCCGCAACATTAGGGTATATGCTATATCCATCCATAGAGGCATCAATTCCTTCATAATAGTAAATAGCAGCTTGAGCATCTCCACCTGGTATATAACCTCTTTTCGCTGCCTCTGCCAACAACAACTTAACTTGAGCATTGGTGATGATAACGCTTGGTGTTGTTGAGTTTCCTACAACATTGTAATTTATTTGTGAATAATCCAGTCCATCACCCTTAGGTGGTCTGTAACCTGCCGGCTTCACACTCTGCAATGTACCATCGCTATAACCTACGGGGACACCATATTGATTTGCAGGGTCTACATCTGGTTTTATAATACTAGGGGCAGTATTTTGCTTACCATTATAATATGCAATCATAAACTTAGAACGTGGGTCATTGGTGGACTTTAACTGATCAACGATAGGTTTGGCCACATAATAATAGTACACATTTGCTCCACGGATGCCATTTCTTCCATTGGTATATCCAACAATAGGGGTGCCTACACCACTACCGGTCATATTTAAAATAGCCGGGTTATCCGCATTGGTCTGCATTACACCGCCAGTGAAAGCAGCCTGAACAATCTCCTTAGCTTTACCTGTACCTGTGGGATCCAATTTGGAGTAGCGCATTCCCATTCTGAGCATAAGCGAATACCCGAATTTCCTCCAAAATGCCATTTGTGTTGCCGATGATGCACTGGCTGCAACGAAAATATCGTACTGTGACGAAGATGGCTTGCTAGCATCCAGAGCAGCTGTTGCTTCCTTCAGTTCTTTGTATAAGTCATCATAAATCTCTGAACCCTTATCATATTTAGGATAAAAAATACCTTCACTTCCGGCTTTCTCAGCTTCAGAGTATGGCACATCACCATAATGATCTACGAGATACATATAGTGGTGTACTCTCATAATCCTCGTTTGGTTATACATATTAGACCTCGCTTCATCATCTTTGATGAGACTCATTAGGTGCTCTATTGTTCTGAGGTTTCCAGTGTACATACCAAACGCGGCACCATTTGCAGCCTCAACATTTTCATTAAACTGATAGCCTACTGTGGCTCCCAAAATGTAAGGAAGAACAAAGTGCTGAACTATGGTTGATTCTGCATCCCAACTTCCTCCAACACTTGTATTACGCAATACGTTTGTAAACAGTAAACCCGGGTCACTAATTTTAAGAATTGCCGTTGGGTTTGTATTTATCTCTTCAAAATTCTCATCGCAGCCCGCCATAAAAAACAGGGGTAGCGATAGTAGTATTATTCGTTTCAAATTTTTCATAATCCTTATTTAGAATTTTACATTTAAGTTAAGACCCCATGAACGGCTAGTCGGCAGGGAAACTGCTTCATATCCTGCTCTTGCATCAGCACTTGACGCAACAGCTTCAGGATCAAGATCATCCACAAACGATTTGATGAGCGCTACGTTGCGGCAAGAACCTGATAGCACCAGCCCTTTTACAAACCTCGTTTTTGAGCTTAGCAAACTTGTTAAATCATACGTTAATGTGATATTTCTTAGCTTAATATAATCTGACTTGTAAATGAAATCATCAGCAATCTGCAAGCCGCGAATATCTCCATAAAACGTCTGCGCAGGAACTGAGGTGGTATTGACTTGTCCGGCATTAGGACCATTAACATATACACCTGGGAACACAATTCCTGTTTCTCCTTCTCTTCTACCCACTAAAGATGCTTTTGAATGACCTTGTCTCAAACTATTTAAATTCGAACCAGAAATCATTTTTCCACCCGCTTTATAATCGAAATGCACAAGAAGGCTTAAATTCTTATAGCGGATTGTATTATTCCATCCACCAGTATACAGTGGCAGTGCGCCTCCAAAGAGCACATCAGGCTGGCCAGGAGCTACATAAAGGCGACCATTTGAATTCAAAAGCACATTACCATTTGCATCTCTTGGATAAGTTTTTGCAGCAATTTGCGCTAATGGCTTACCCACTTCATACACTTGTTTACCAATAAACTCATTACTTCCACCATTATTATAAAAGTCGGTGATTGTCTGTCTCGTTACACCGGGCCCAAGGTCAAGCACCTCGCTTATATTATAAGCCGTGTTAAAGCTGGTTGTCCAGGTAAAAGCGCCAGTCTTTACAGCAACTACATCGACTAAAAATTCAAAACCTTTATTCGTCAATGAAGCTGCATTTGCCTGTATAGATCCTGTGCCTGAAGCATTTGAAGTTGTTACACCCAAAATTTGATCTGAAGTAACTTTTTTGTAAACCGCCATATCCACATTCACTCTGCTACCAAACATTCTCGCTTCTAAACCAATTTCAGTCTCCTGAAGGCTATAGGGTTTAATGTTGGGATTCGGAACAGTAGCACTCACTGATCCGATAGTGCGACCCAAATATTGTTGGGTACTGTAAGTATAACTCACATTGCCATAATAATTATTTATTCCGGCAGTATTACCCACCTTAGCCCATGATGACCTAAGTTTACCATAGTTTAACCATGTAAGTTTATCTTCCGTCAGTTCAGAAAAAATGAAACTACCGCTTACAGATGGATAGAAATAACTGTTATCTCCTACTAAGCTGCTGCCTGTTCCCGGGGTAAGTACAGAAAACCAGTCATTACGCCCTGTGAAATTAAGGTACACGATGCTTTTCCAACCAAACTCAGCCGAGCCAAACATCGAATTGATCTCAGATTGGCTATATCCAGAACCCTGACCGAATACAGTACCATTTCCAATGGTATATACGTCTCTTGTTTGAAAACCCTGTGCATTTGTATTAACATCTCTGCCATCAGTATGTCTTCTGTTTGCCGAAAAGAATGCATCAACCGAAAAATCTCCAAATGTATGATTGCCTCCCAATATGAAGTCGTAATTCATATCCGATCCTGAAGCTTGCCTAACATTATATTGGCCGTTAAACGTAGTGAGGGTAGCGTCATAATAAATACCCTGGTTTGCGGTTCCATACCCACCACCACCGGTAGGATTGTTCGACTCACTATTTGAAAAATTGTAATTAGCAGCTACACGGCCTTGTAAATAAAGCCATTTTGTAAACTGATACCTAGCCGAAACTGTACCCAAAAGACGTTGGTCTCTGTCAATATTAAATTGCCTCGGTATGTAGAAGTATGGATTAAGTATGGTGCCACCAAAACCAGTTGTTATCCTTTCTGATCCGTTGGGGTTTGTAGCACCTTGTTCATACGCCCACAGCGGTGTTGTAGGAGATGTTCTAAGAATGAAGTTCATATATCCTTGCCCCTGTAGCCCCACTTGTGGTGCATTCTCATTCACAGAATTTGTGTAGTTCATAGCAACAGCTACCGATAACTTATCACCCAGTTTTTGGTTAAGATTAAGGCTAAAGATTTTTCTGCTGTATTCATTATTGGGTGTAACCCCCTTAGCCTCCATATTGGAATAAGAAGCTCTCATGCTTCCTTTGTCAGTACCATTTGATACTGCCACGGTGTTATTAAAAGTTACTCCTGTATTAAAGAAATCTTTAATACGGTTTGTTGAAGCAGCTTCATACGGTCTTGACACGCCGTCAAATTGAGGAGTCATAACACCATCATAGCGTTCTCCCCAACCAAGCTGACCAACACTAACTGCATTGGCTCCGCTAAAAGGTCGTACGCCATTTGAACCCTGCCCGAATTCATACTGATAATCAGTAAAGTCGAGTACTTCATCTACAACAACGCCAGAGGTAAATTCAACACCAATTCCTTTAGTTTTAGAACCGTTCTTCGTGGTGATAATAATAGCACCAGCAGCCGCTCTTGAACCATAGAGGGCAGCAGCCGTAGCTCCTTTCAATACGGTCATGCTTTCCACATCATCAGGATTAAACAACATGAAGTTATCACCTCCATCGCGGTCACGTTGTCCACCATTTGCACTTTCAGCACCCTGGCTCATCGGAAGACCATTTATAACAAGCAAAGGGCCGTTATCAGAACCTGCAAATGCAGACTGGCCACGGATACGGATTTTATTACTCGATGCTGGTCCGGCCGTTGGAGGAGATATATCCAATCCTGCAATTTTACCTTCTAGTGAAGACATCATGTTATTCGTACGATTTGATGTCATTTCATCCACTTTGGCAGTTGTGGCAGAATATCCAAGCTTCTTGGATTCTTTTGCGATACCAAGGGCTGTTACAACAACTTCATTCAGTGCTTGTACATCAAGCGCCAATTTCACATCAATATTGGTACGACTGCCTACAGAAATTTCCTGCGTAGCGTAGCCCACAAATGAAAATATGAGAACACTGTTGGCATCCGGTACTTCAATGGAATACTTGCCATCAGCATCCGTAGTTTGCCCAGAGCTTGAACCTTTTACAAGGACGTTTACACCTGGAAAAGCCGCACCGGTTTCATCCGTTACGCGACCTGTGACCCCGAGAACTGTCTGGTCTGAAAGCCTGACATTTGAATTCTGTTTCGTACTTGTGCCGGAAGCTGAGAGCTCATTCCTTTGAGCCATAGCCCCAACATGTACTAGCAGAACCATGCTTACTAGTAGGTAAAGTTGCTTCATAAGTTTGTTGGATAAGGGTTTAAAAAAGTTATTAAGAACCGTGTTTTTGGCATTCCCAGTATTGACAGACATATCAAAAAACGTTCAATGACTATCAATAATGAACCGCAAACGTTTGTAAATGTCAAAAACACACTTAAAACGAACTTCCAATAAAAACCACTGGTGATTTTTACACAAACGGTTGCAGAAAGATGCCTTTAGGGCCGCTTATTGGATAAGCGGTCTAACTTAAAAAGGGTGATAGGAAAGTGAATTTGAAGATTTCTGTTCAAAAAATAGAATCTCACGATCTAAAATAAACAAAGACAGTACAGTAAAAACCGGTCTTTTAGATAGCAAGCATAATACGTATTCAGGTTCATGAATAAAGAAAAGTCCATGCTGTAATTCAGATACATTTTTATTGAACGATACATGAAATACTATCATCGGCTCCCGTAGAACCTTAACACAATCTATTCATCTTATCACATGCTTGCCGAATATTCGTCCAAACGAGTTGAACAAGAAAATTCATTTTTTTTGACGTGTTCGAAGTAAGCATTGAAAGAGTAAGCAAAGATTCATCTTTAAAATATAAACTTTTACTTGAGTTCAAGATTCAAAAAAAAGAAGCCGATCATAAATGATCAGCTTCTTTTTTTTTATAAAGTTGTCGATCTCCTGTTGTTACTCAGAACATCGCTACCTCCCAATGTTCTTAAGCAAAGAACGGAACATTCGGGCTAGCATACTTTTTCAATCCTTCTTCATTGACGTCAACACCGATGCCGGGTTTGTCTGAAACTGTAATGAAACTCTTGTCAACCCACTCGCCTTGGTAATTGGTAATTTCCTTCCACATTGGTGCTGTATGGAAATACGATTGCCACTCCATGATCATGAAGTTTGGCACTGATGCACATACGTGAGCACAAGCCATAGCGCCAAGGAAGGAAGCTACCATGTGTGGAGCGAAAGGCACATAATACAAATTGGCCAGGTTGGCAATGCGTTGTCCTTCTGCAAGACCACCACATTTTTGAAGATCAGGCATGATCATATCCACTGCGCCGATTTCCAACATTCTTCTGAAACCATAAGCCAGGTAATGGTTCTCGCCCGCACAAATTGGTGTGCTCGTTTGGTCACTGATTTTCTTGTAAGCTTCAACGTTCTCTGCCGGAATTGGCTCCTCCAACCACATCAGGTTTATTGGCTCCAGCATTTTAGCTACTTTCTCGCCCGTAGGTGCATCGTATCTACCATGCATGTCCACACAGATATCAACATCCGGACCAACAGCTTCGCGAGCTGCTGTCATTTGGTCCAGCATACGTCTTAATTCCATTGGACTTGCTGTCCAGTTGTACCGATCATATTTACCCGGATCCTGAGCCTGATCCAAATCAAACTTGATGGCATTGAATCCCATATCCTTTGATTTTTTTGCTGCAATGGCAAAATCCTCTGGTTTAGGATTACGTGCCTGATATAAAGCAGTATCACAATATACACGAACCTTATCGCGGAATTTGCCACCGAGTAATTGATATACAGGTAATCCCAAAGCCTTACCGGTAAGATCCCACAGTGCGTGCTCAACAGCTGTTAACACAGCGATGAACATACCCGATTGTGCTCCGGCGAAAAAGCCTCCTTTGCGGATATCTTCTATCAAACGGTTAACATTCAAAGGACTTTGATTTCTGAGGCGTTGACCAAACTGACGGGCAAGGTAATATGTACCACCAACGGCATCAACGGCAGTACCCCATCCTATAAGATCCTGGGTGCTTGTTATTTTGCAGTACATGTGCTGACCTTGGTAAGCAAATGTTACATCTTTTATTTTTATATCAGAAGGGGCGGAAGCCTGAGGTGTACGTTCTTTTGCGTCGATAAATCCTTGTCCCCAAGTCTGTGACGAGATACCAAATAATCCTGCTCCGGCCAAAGCAGATTTCGATAAGAATGAACGCCGGTTTTGTTTAAATGACATATGGTTGAGTTTTAAGTTTGTTTATTTTATTACTGTTGGTTAACGCTGTGGAGCTGGTGCTGGTGGTCCACCCTGACGAGGTCCCTGGCCACCCTGAGGTCCTTGACCAGGACCTGTTGGAGTTTGTGATCTTGAGTTGAGAATTTCCTGGATCATTTCTTTTGGCACCGGCAGTTTGTTAATGTTTGCATTCAACCATTCGGTGTAATCCTTGTTGATCTCAGGAGTCCATCCGGCATCCATTTGGCCAGCGGTGTACTTCCCTTCCTTGGTGCGAAGGTGTGCAAACATATCGGTCAGCCTTGTTTTTTCAGAATCTTTTATTACTTCCTCTAACAGATGCGGAGGAATAAATGCCACTGCACCATCACGACCTAGCACAGCATCGCCTGCCATGACAGTAACATTCCGGATACGCGTTGGACGATTGACACCAACGATCATTGTATTCAGACCATTGCGGTTAGGATTGTGATACGATGGATGATAGCTTGTAACGTACGACGTGAAGCCACCGAATTCCTTTAAACCTGCGATGTCGCGTATCGCTCCATCATATACAATTCCGTTGCCGGTTTTTCTATAGATGTCAGCCGCCACGCGATCGCCAATCGTGGGACCATCAAAGTGAGCACCGAACTGATCAGCAACATAAACGTCTCCTTTCACAAGTAATTCTACAGCCCACACATTCTGTGCTCTTCTGCCCTCTGCTTTGCCCTTATCATCTATAGCTTTCCAGATGTCAGGACGGCCTGGCATAAACGTAGCCGTTACAGCCCGGCCCACCAGCACGCTATCTGGATTAATGTATTGCCAGTTGCCTTCAGCAAACTGATAAGCATAACCTTTACCTCTCATGTAGGCCCAGGCCTCTTCGTGCGTAACAAGTTTAAGGCGTTTTAAAAGAGCATCAGAAACTTTGGGTCGGCCATCGGCAAAACGCTCACCAGTCCAGAGCGGAGTAAGCGCGAGCATTTCTTCTTTGGAAATCACCACCTGGGCGAATACACTTGCGCCAGCAGAAGAAATTAACAGGGCAATGAGGAACAACTTCATCGTTTTCATATAACACTTAATTTTAGGATTCATTTAACAATTTATTCTAAAGATCTAATGCGACTTTGGAGCGGGCTCGTTTGTTTCCACATAATCCGCCGGCGGATGAGCCCTCCACCACAGCGCCAACGTTGAGCCTGTAATATTCATAAGCGGTGAGAACACAGCAGAAGCAAGACCCACGGTAGATAGTTTGCCCATCGCCAGTGCGAGGCTTGATCCAAGTCCTCCGTTTTGCAATCCCACCTCAATGGCAATTGTTCTGGAATCTGTCTCTGTCATTTTAAACGCTCGTCCTGTCCAGTAGCCCAAAAAGAAACCTGTAAGGTTGTGTATCAGCATAGCCAGGATAAGCATAGGCCCCACGACCAAAAGTCCATCACGTCCGGCGGCTACGATGACAACAATAATGAGTGTGATGCCTCCCATGGAAACAACCGGAAGGATCTTGTCGAGTATTTTAAATTTTCCATGAAGAAAATAATTAAAGATCAGCCCCGCTGCTATGGGTAAGATGATCACTTTTGAAATGTCTTCTACCATCTTCCAAAAGTCAACCTCCACATATTGACCCGCCAAAGTTTGCATGAGGAATGGTGTAACCACTGGTGCAAGCATGGTTGAGATTGCCGTGAGTGTTACGGAGAGGACCAGATTTCCTTTCGCCAGGTAGGTCATTACATTCGATGCCAATCCGTTAGGACAGCTTCCAATTAAAATGATACCGGCTGATATTTCCGGCGGAAAATTAAAAATGAGTGTTACCGTCAATCCCACAAGTGGCATAATAATATAATGACAAGTCACTCCAATAAACACGCCCTTGGGCATCTGCAACACGCGTTTAAAATCAAGGAGACTTAAGCTTGTACCCATTCCAAACATAATGATTTGCATCAACGGTGTGATGAGTTTCTTCAATGGAAAATCTCCCACCGTAATAAAATACTGAGGATAGTACATCGCCGCACTCGCAGCCGCAAAAATCCCGATGGTGAATGAATATCCCTTGAGCAGTTCATAGCTGCGAAACACAAAAGCCAATGAAATAAATGCCAGCACCAACAACCATCCTGCATAATCGTGCATGCCCATGGTGGTCGTAACAACAAATGAAATAGCAAAAAGTACGGTAAGAACTATGGGGAGTTTTGGGTTCATTAATTTCTATAATTATACTTTAAATAAGCTCGCAAATTAAGGGGTTTTTTGAAATCGTTTACTTCCAGGATAAAAAAATGGTCATTTAGCCCACAAGCGGAAAAAACGAGGGTTGTAAGGAAATTTTGCATCACTTATGAAAAGAGAACTCCGGTAGTTTTATTGTCTTTCCTCCTTGTTTTGCAGACTCATGTGCGAGAATTCCAACGCACGTTATATTCGCTGACTGTACTGCATCGGGATAAGGCTGTCTCTTTTCTCTGAGTGCACTCACGAATTCATGAACCAGGTGCGGATGAGAACCTCCATGACCTGCTCCCTGAATGAAGGACAGGTGCTGATGTTCATCGGAATCATAGACACCTTTTGTGGTGAACGATTGAATTGATTCAGGCAGAAGTTTAGCAAAGTCAGGACACTCCACTTCTTCGGGAATTTCGTGTTCAGGTTTCTTTGCGGTGTGTACTACCAACGGCTTGCCTTCAATGAGCGGCCATTCCACCGATTTCTTTGAGCCATACACTTCAAAGCTCTCGCGGTATTGACGGGCTACATCAAATAACGAGCGATAAACGTGTGCACTGATATCTGAGTCTTTTAATTTAATGTGTGTTGACTCTACTGCGTAAGGTGAATTATAATAATGATGTAATTCCTCGCGAATCGTACCCGAACCAAAACACGAAACATATTCTGCTTCTTTTCTTAGTAGACCTAACACCGGGCCAACACAATGTGTTGCATAGTACATAGGCGGAAGCCCGGGCCAGTAGTTCGGCCATCCATCCATATCCTGCTGGTGACTTGCTTTGATAAACTGAACTTTACCGAGGTCTCCTTTTTCATAAAGTTCCTTCATGAATAAAAACTCGCGTGCATACACCACGGTCTCCATCATCATGTACGTGAGTTTTTTTTCTTTGGTGAGGCGAACGATTTCCTCGCACTCTTCTACCGTGGTTGCCATCGGCACTGTGCATGCCACATGCTTTCCTGCTTTCAGCGCTTTGATGGATTGAATGCCGTGTTCAGGAATGGGGGTGTTGATATGCACCGCATCAATATTGGGATCTTTTAATAGCTCATCATAGTCGGTATAGCGCTTCTCAATACCAAAAGCATTTCCAATTTCATCGAGCTTGGACTTGTTGCGTTGGCAAATGGCTACAAGGTTTACATTTGGATACTTTTTAAAAATGGGAATAAACTCGGCCCCAAAGCCTAAGCCAACAATGGCGATGTTGATAGATTTACTCATGGTTATTTATCAGATAATAATTTTTTCAAAAATGCTATTCCGTTCTGCGCAAACTCATCCTGACTGGGCGCAAGGTTTTTCCAGATACACACTGCCCCGGCCAGTTCTTTTATTTCCGGTGTAAAACTTTCTATCGACACAGTGCCGTTGTAGTGTATGGCTTCTAATCCCTTCTTAAAAGCAGACCATGGTGTTTGGCCCGTACCGGGTGTGCCTCTGTAATTTTCAGAAACCTGTATGTGAATCAACTTATCGCCCACCAATGTAATGGCGCGCTCAATATTGTGTTCTTCAATTGCCATGTGAAAACCATCAAGCAAAACTTTTGCAGCAGGGTGATTCACATCCTGCACCAGGCGCATGACATCTTCTGCTGTGTTGATCAGATCGGATTCAAAACGATTCAAAGGTTCAAGTGCGATCTGCAACCCACGCTCTTGTGCCATCTTGCTCACCTTGTGAATATTGGTGACGGCTCTCTCCCACTCTGTTTTCCGTTGCTCAACTGAAACCATGCGCGCTTTACCTACAGCGGAATACATCGGCCCTCCAAAAAAACCAGCGTTCCATTCATTGCATAGATCGAGGCATTGACGGATATACGTGAAACTGGTTTCATGAATGGCAGGATCATCGTGCGTGAGATCTCGTGCTGGCCCGAACGCACCACAAACGAGGGCTTCGAGACTATTGTGCTGAAGAGCCGCTTTCACTTTCTTCGCATCAATCATTTCCGGATACTCGACAGGAATCTCCACGGCATCATACCCCATGGACTTAATTTTCGGAAACAGATTAATTGTTTCGGTATTGAACGGGGAAGTCCATAGCCACGTGCTTACGCCAAACTTAACAGGTAAACTCATTGATGATTTCGTTAGGGTTTCGGCGCTGTTACTTTCATGATGCCGTTCATGATTGACCAATGGCCCGGGAATGTGCACACAAATGGATAATCACCAGCCTTGGCCGGCGCTACAAATTTAAGACGCACAGTTTCTTCGGGATTAACCAGTCGGGTATAAAATAAAACTTCGGGGATGGAAGGTACATATTGTTTTTCTGACCCTTGCGGATCTGCCGCAAGTTTGTCCGCAGCCTTTCCCAGGATTTGAAGTGTGCCCGGTTGTATAATCACGAGATTGTGTTGCATGAAGTCAGGGTTCTCGAATACAATTTCAATGGGTTTCCCTGCTACGACCGAGAATGTCTTTAGGTCATACTTCATTTCACCGGGGGCAACTTTGATCGTAATCACTGTTGTCTCCGCGCTTGACGCTGTTGGTGTAGTTACAGGCTCTGCTGCTCCAGCTCCATAGGTTTCATAAAACAATACATCGAGCGGTCTGTCTGCAAAGGCGTTTGTTGAAGCGGCCATTTCAGCACTCACGTTATACTTCCATTCACCATCTAACATTATTTTTTTTCCATCAACCTCTAGAAACAATTCTTCCGGCTTGCCATAGATACCGCCTTTTCCACCGATGTCTTCCACCTGAACAGCAATCACATTTTTTCCGGGCACTAAAATTCCTTCGCGGATCTGATACATCCGTTTTGATCCGGTATTTCTATCTGTAGCACCTACCATCACACCATTTACATAGGTAATGTCTGAATCGTTTACAGGCCCAAGTGAAAGTGTGGCTTTCTTTGCGCTTGCCGCCGGCAGCTCAATCGTTTTTCTGAACCAGATAATCCCGTCAACAGCAAGACCGGCATCTTCGATATAGGTAGGTAATCTCATCACTTTCCATCCTGCATCATTATATCCCGCAGCTTCCTTTCCACGTGACTGAACTTTGGAAGGTTCAGACACAGAAACAGGCTTACTCCTATACGATTTTATAAATCCGTCCTTATGCTTTGCCGCTGCAACATATACCGCTTTGGAGAGCCACTCATCTTTCTTAATGGTTTCATCCTGACTTAACTCGAATAAAGTTTTGCCTATTGCTTCCGAAGGAGCAAGGTCTGTTAAGGCCACGATAGCAGCCAGGCGAGTATTAAGATCAGGATCGTGAAGCAGGTTGTACTGTGTCATCAGGGCTTCGTTCAACCCTGACTTGGATAAAATCTGAATGGCTGCCTTTCTCACTCCCGCAGAAGGATGTTGAAGTGCCAATACACAAACTGCTTTTGCATTCTCATCTTTGGCAATGTCAATCAATCCATCGATAGTCCAAAGGCCATGTACAACAGCATCGTTATAACCAAATTCATCGAGCCGGGTATCCTTAACAGTATTATACAATTTTGGCAGGACATCTTTATCACCACGCTCGACGAGTAAGCGCTGAGCTGTCATTCTCCAAAAAAGATTAGCGTTGTTTAGTTGTTCAATCAGCTTATCGGGTTCTTGCTTGCTGAGTTTTATAGACTGTTCAACGCTAGCTGTTTTGTTTACAACACGCCAAACGCGACCTCGCGATTTATCACGTAGAGGATTTTCATAAGCATTTCCTTTTCCATTTTTTGCAGGATAGCCACCCCGCTCCACGGTGGGTATTGGGTTGTGCTGGATAATGAAATCATACCAGTCGAGTACCCACACCGCTCCGTCAGGTCCCGTTTTTGCCTCCACGGGTGACACCCACTCATCCACACTTGCAAATAAATTCCATCCATCCTTTTCAATAAATCCGGCTCCTTTTTTTTCAATGCGTGCTATATGGACCAGGTGACCTGTTGGTTCACATACGAAAGCAATCTGGTTGTTCCAGAATTGTTTCGGATAATTGCGGGCAGTATAAAAGCTATGACCTGCCGCCGCCGTAAATCCCCCAAACACATCGACTTGCCTTACTTTGTCTGTTATGGGATGAAACGCATAATGACCATCGATCTTTGCACTTCCGTTAAGTTGCTGAATTCCCTGTACGCCTTTAATCGCCTTGTCAGGAATTCCGAGGAACACACTGTGCGTATTATTTGCCGTAGAAGCAAACACATCATTGTTTTCAGTGAAGCCTAATCCCCAGGTATTGTTGCTGGTGTTTGTCATTAGTTCAAAGCTGGACGCATCGGGTTTAAATCGGTAAACAGCTTGTCTGAAATTACGTCGCTCACCTGCTATTGTTCCATTGAATCCCGAATAACCCACTACACCCCAAATCTGGTTATCGTACCCGTACTTAAGATTGGATGGCCCTGCATGTGTATCCGAGACACCCCATCCATCAATAAGTACTTTCCTCACATCAGCTTTATCATCACCATCGGTATCTTTTAAAAACAGAAAGTGAGGTGCCTGTGAAACAATCACACCGCCGTTGGCAAACGTCAGGCTTGTGGCAATATTTAGTTTTTCGGCAAACACAGTAAACTTATCGGCTTTGCCATCACCGTCGGTATCTTCGCAAATCTTGATGCGATCATCTCCGATGTTGTCATCATCAAGTACCGTGTTTGGATAGTCGACGGTTTCAACAATCCATAGCCGTCCCTTCTCATCCCAATCCATAGCAATGGGATTGATGATATCGGGTTCTGAAGCAAATAGTTTCAAATCAAAACCGGCAGGAACCTGAATTAACTTTGCAGATTCTTGTGGCGACAGAGGTTCCTGAAATTTGGGTGCAGGGTTTCTTTTTTCATAATTGGGAATAGTAGGTTCATCGTGATATGTCAGTGCAGGAACTGTTGCCTGAAATTTCTTCCATTTTTTCTTTGCGTCATCACCTACTGCCCATAGAATTCCTTCCTTGATCAATTGTTGAAAACCAGGATTGTTCCAGGTTCGTTCATCATGACCGTATGCCGTATAAAATACCCGTCCTTCCCCCTGCTGCCTCACCCATGTCCAGGGTTCATGATGATCACCTTCAACACGCTCCATGAGTATGGTGTTATCTGCGGCAAGTTTTGTGTGAACATAGGTTTCGTCCCATGTAGAAAATTCCTTAAGGTTCTTTACAATGATGTGATCCTTCTTGATGATGCGGGATGTGAACGTATCTGTTTTATGCGTCTGAAACTGCCCACCGACAAGGGCTATATATTTGGGCGAATTTAAAAAGCAGTAGCTCGCGCTGTGAATGGGAATAAAACCTCTTCCCTTTTCAACAAAATCAATCAGCGCTTTTTCCTGATCGGGTGTTATTTGAGTGTGATTGGCATAAATGATCAGCCCATCATACTTGTCAAGATTTTCAGCATTGAGATCATTGACATCTTCGGTGTATGTAAAATTCATTCCCTCTTTTGAAAGAGCAGCGGATAGTATCGGAGCATATACAGCTGAATTATGATGTTCACTGCGGTGTCCGAGAAAGAGCATCTCCAACTTACCCGATTCAGATTGAAGCTCTTTCGTTGAAGGCTTGACACACGAATTAACGAGTACTGCGCAGATAAGAAGCAGGGAAATGGCTATGAATAATCGCATATCTTAAATGGTCTTTAAAACCGAAAAATCATTAAATAAATCTGCAATCGTTTCCTGAATTTTATCAGAAATTAACTGTATTTTACCATCATTAAAACCAAATGAGTAATATAGTGGTAAAAAAATGTCACTTATTCATTAACTTAAAAGGACAACCCGGAGGATCATGAGGCCAGCTTTACAAAAATCACCTATTTCGGAAGACCGGGCTTTTGAAGTAAAGTATTTAACTGAACCTTATTTTGATCCGAACTGGCATTTTCATTCCGAGTACCAACTCTTTCTGGTGTTGAAAGGAACGGGAACGCGATTCATTGGTGATCATGTAGGTCCCTTCCGGCAAGGCGAACTCGTTTTGACCGGACCTGATCTTCCGCATCTCTGGCGCAGCGATCACGAATACTTTGAAGGATCATCCACGTTAACCACGGAGGGAATTGTGATCTACTTCACCGATCATTTTCTGGGAAAGGATTTTCTGCAAAAACAGGAAATGTTTAAGATCAAACACTTGTTGCAGAAGGCGCAGCGCGGCATGGGATTTAAAGATGTGACACTGCTTAAAGCCACGGAGCTGATAGAAAAATTACGCGATGAAAAAGATTTTGACAGGGTGCTCTTATTTCTGAACCTTCTTAACCTTTTGGCAAATTCGACCAGCTATAGTTTGTTGGCCAGTGAAGGGTATACCAACTCCATGAAAGAAACTGAAACCGAAAGAATGAATCGGGTTCATGAATATGTGCTGAAGAATTTCAAAGCCAGGGTCACACTCGAGGAAGCAGCCGCCGTTGCCAATATGAGCACAACATCGTTTAGCCGGTATTTTAAAATACACGCCAATAAAACGTTCTCCGATTTCCTAACGGAAATCAGAATCGGGCATGCGTGTAAATTACTGATCAGTCAGAATATTGATGTGTCGCAAGCTTGTTACGAAAGTGGGTTCAATACGCTTTCTAATTTCAATAAACAATTCAAAGCATTCACGCAGTACACGCCCCTGGTATATAAAAAGAAGTACACAGAACTTGAAAGCTGACCACCCATGGTGGTTTTTACAACAGTCTAAATTATTCCAGGACCGTGAGCCTTACTTGCTAAATACTTCGATCATAGCCTCCTGACCATCTTTGATGTCAATGATGTACTCTTTTTTATCAGCAGGATGCTGGCGGGCATAGACACGCTGATGATCAATGCTTGGTGAAAGGTCTCGTTTGCGGATGTATTCCCCCCACGCTTTGGTATCCGTTTCCGTAAGCGTGCGCTTGCTTTGTTTGTCCATCATCTGTATCATGAATGGTTCGCGGGAATTACTTGTCCATCGCGTAGCATCCTGCCTTACTTCCACATTATATTTTCCTTCCACCGGTCCCTGTTTTTTAGGAACGACGAATCTTCCTAATTCTCCGGTACCTGTGTTGTTGATGTAGACCACAACAGGTGGTGCATCGTTATCTTTTACTGGCGTAAGGATGATCATCCCTTTTAACAGAGGAGTACCGTCTAATTTCACCACACCTTTTAACTCTACTTGTGGTTTGTTTGTAAGAAATCCACCACCCTTCAACCAATTGTGTAATAAGGTTGTCCACTGCCCTAAGACAGGATCGCCCAATCCAAAACCAGTTCCATGAATTCCGTTTTGAAAGAAATGACCTTCTAATGAATTACCAGCCCGATATAGCCGTGTGTACATATCCATCATGCCACCCTGGCTACTCCTGTCTTCCACAGTGCCATACATAAACGTTGGTGGAATTTTTTTTCTGATGACTGAATCGGCTGTCTCCGTGGGTATGCGTGTTGATCCGTATCCAAGAATCAGAAAATCAGGTCGGGATGATATACGTTCCAATGGATCACTATCATTCGCTAACGGCGGATTACCATTTAAGGCCATGTCTGCGATTAGCGTAGCACCAGCTGAAAAGCCAATGGCACCCACATGATTTGTCTTTATATGATATTGATCGGCGTGAGACCGGATATACTGCATAGCACGCTCCCCATCCTTTATCCAATCTTTTCGTTCATAAAGAGGCCTTAGCCTGTAGCGCAAAAGAAATGCGGTGATACCATGGTCCTTAAGCCATTGTGCTACCAACACACCCTCATGATCCACAGCACGAATCGTAAATCCGCCTCCGGGTACAACCAGTACAGCAGCACCATTCAATTTCGCTGCATCCGGTATGAAAGGAATTACAGCCGGCTTGTCTTCATCACTATCACCCGTTGCACCGGGAGCTCCGCCAGGCCATAGCAAGATTGGATCGGCCAATTTTTGTGCGGAGATATTCGTAGTTGTTATCACTAGAACAACAAAGGTTAGAAAGGAAAATAATTTCATCGCTCGTCGGATATGGGTAAGAAGTAAAAGAAATCTATCAAATTCTACGGATAAGGACAATTGAAATATTGTTTAATGGCCTCCTGGCTATACGATAGTCTGTCATTTAAGCTCAATAACCTTCTCTCCTTTGCTTACGCCACTTTCATTAAATGCATCGATGGTGAAATAATATGCTTGTGATGCATTCAGGCTGTTGATCGTTAAAGAATTTGTTCCCAGCACCTGATACGTGTGGTATAGTTTGTCTTTTGTCGCGCCATAGCGAATGTTAAAACCTGTTGCATCAGCAGGTTTTGTCCAATTTAGTTTTACAATGCTACGATCATCGTTCTGACGCTGCAGGGTTAAATCATTCACAACTGCGGGAGCCTTTCCTCCTCCCTTGCCAAATATGCGCAAATCAGCTAATGCAAAAGTTCCATCGGGCACATGATGATTTGTAAGTCTTACATAGCGTGCTTTTACCGGTGTTGTGAGTTCGACATAATCGTGTGGCACGTCGGTTTCATTTTTTCTTTTGTCTGCCAATGGCTTCCAGGTTTTGTTATCGGATGAATACTCCAGCAAATACTGGAAGTAAATACCCGGCACACGTCCCATCAGTTTTGTTTCATTTTCATAATAATTAATCTGCACCGCGTTGATCGTGGATTCCTTCTGCAAGTCGATGCTGATCCATTCTCCTGCGTTGCCGGTTTTAGCACTCCAGAAAGTACGTATTTCTTCATCTGCCGCAAGCTGACCTGAATGATCCGGCTGCTCGGAAGAAACAGTGACAGGTTTGTTGTACGACAGCAACATCCACCCTGGGAAAAGTTCTTCAGGACTACTGATTTTTTTTGTCGGGACTTTAAATGGAAAATCACCAAAGCCGGTATACACATGCAGTTCACCATCCTTGTCAAAAAAAGTAGGGAACAATCCGAGTCTGCGTTCGAACATATGCTTTTTGGAAATCGTCATTGTTGAGACGTGCCAGTAGTTGCCATACTTATCCTGAAACGTGGCACTATGTCCTGCACCTGCAGCAAAACCTTCAGGCTTGTAGGATGCGGGATTATGTTTTGCAAGCGTGAATGGACCCAGGGGTTTGTCTGAAACATACACACCATCGCTGTAACTTTTAAATTCAGTACCAGGACCTGCGTATTGCAAATAATATTTTCCATTGTACTTCGTCATCCAGGATCCCTCAATCCAGGGATTTTCACCTTGATTGTTGTAGTCGCCCTTTCGTTCCCATCCATACATTTTTTTGTTGCTATTCATCACCGCAACAGGTTGACCAATCGGGTTGAGTGTTTTGGTATCCAGTTCAACTGCATACAGGGGATTTACATTGGAGCAGCCGTAATAAAAGAACAAACGGCCATCATCGTCAACAAATAAATCCGGATCGATCATACCAATGGGAAAAGAGGCATTGGCTACCTGCCATTTACCTGATTTCGGATCAGCCGTTTTAAATATTTTAGGAGCATTGGCGGATGCCATGAAATAGATCATATCGTTCATCACGACGGCGGTTGGTGCATAATCTTCCAATGGAAGATCGCTTGTCGTGATGAGATCCCATTTGATCAGGTCTGTGGAATGAAAGTAGCCTCCGGACTTTGATGCAAACAAATAATACTCGCCCTTAAACACCACCATGGTTGGATCCGCCGCCTCACGCCTGGAAGGCGCATCAAGACAAAACCGGTAACTCAGATTCATCGGGTTACAGATGGTCGTTTGGTTCACATTAGCCAAATCCGAACGTTGAGCCAACGCTATTGAGAACGTTGACACGCTAAGCAGTACCAGCAGTGTAGTTTTCTTAAACATCATTTTTTCCTTTTTATAATTTGAGGATTCTTAATTTTTCGATGGAAGTATTTGATTATCGAGGCGCATTATTTCTTTGACTAACCGGAGCATTAAAATAATTACTCATGAATAACAATTGATAATGAATTGCATTGTTCCAGTAATTCCAATTGTGCGCACCGGCACGTGTAATGTAATCATGTGGAATATTGCGGTATAGCAATTCCTGATGAAGTTTTTCATTGACTTTATAAAAGAAATCTTCCGTGCCGCAATCAATAATGAGTGAAAGCGAATTGGGTTTGATCAGGTGCAATATATTAATCACCGTGTATTTTTCCCAGTTTTCAGGAGATTCAGCTAATTTTCCCAAGCGGGAACTCATATCCCAATTGTTAGGGAAAGGATGTATATCCACACCCCCACTCATGCTTCCACCAACGCCAAAAACATCCTGATGCTTTATGGAGAGGTATAAGCCACCATGGCCTCCCATACTTAATCCCGTAATGCCCCTTCCCTTTTTATCCTTTATGGTTTTGTAATTGCTATCAATAAAATTTACAAGCTCAGAAGAAACATATGTTTCATATTTGAATGTGGCATCCACAGGGCTATCCCAATACCAACTGTTATTACCGTCCGGACAAACTATAATCATCTGGTACAGGTCAGCGGCTTTGTCAACACCCTTTCCCTTTGTAACCCAGTCCTTATAATTGCCGCTGTGCCCATGCAACAGATAAACAACCGGCAATGCTGTTGTATTTGCGTAATTATCAGGTGTGATCACGATGGCATTGATGTTTTTTTTCATAGACGCACTGTACGTCTTCACGGTATCAATTTTAGCGGCGTTTACGTGCTGACAGGTAAGAACGAAGGAAACAATCAGGATAAAATATTTTGCTAGATGCTTCATACAAGCGTTAGGAGTTGATGTTATTTTAAATCCGTTTTACGATTCAGTGATTTAATGTCAAGGCAGGACATCAGGCAACAACTTAATGAAGTTGACGCTTAATTTCAACACAAATTATTTGACATTGATGGCAAGTGCCCGATGTGCAGATATCGAAATAGGAACCGTCAGCAGCCCATCTGATTTTATGGTAAATATATACAGTGGCGATTACGGTAATTGCTTCTTAAAGGGTAAATTTGAAACTCCAAAATTATAAATTGGCTTTCCAGGTCTGTAAAATCAAAAACAAAAGAAACACACATGAAATCAACATTACTGAAAAACATCAAAATCACTGCGCTTCTTGGGGTGGTCTTCGTGTTCCTTACCCATTGCTCTTCCAAACCGGAATGGCAAAAGAAAAATGATGAGTTAATTAAACAATATAGTTTGACCGCACGGGAGATTACTGGACTTCCTGAAACGAAGGTCACTTCAAATCTTGAGGGAGGGAAAGTAAAAAGTCTTGATAGCCTGGCAAGTGCCGAATTATATCCCGGTGTTAACGCAAAAATGTTCTGGGGCACAGGCAATTTAGTGGCTACTCTTGACCTGGCACCCAATGCAGCAATTCCGGAGGAAGTATTAAGTGCAGACAGATTCCTGTTTGTGCTGGAAGGATCTGTAGATCAATTGATCGGTGAATCAACCGTGACCCTGATCGGAACAAAGCGTGAAGAACCCGATGGAACTCACAGCGCTACGCCCCGTACTGATTTTGTATATCTTGAAAAGGGAAGCAAAAATTCTCTAACGGCCGGTGCGTCAGGTGCAAAGTTGCTTGAAGTGTATAGCCCTGTGCGTCTTGATTATCTTCAAAAGGCAGGCGTGAAAGATATTCCTGCTGAGCTGGCTGATGTGACTACAACACAAACACCTAACGTAAAGCCCAATACCGTTTATGACCTGTACAACATCCAGCTTACAAAAATTGCCGATGGTGCACATACCCGATTAATTTCCGGAAAGAATACGCAGCTGAGTTTTATTACCATGAATCCAAATTCAACGTTCCCTCATCACATTCATCCTGAAGAACAGATGATGTTTGTATTGCGAGGCGAATGCAATGAAATTATTCTTGATGGTGAACAGGCAATGAAAGCGGGTAGTGCGGTACGCCTTCCTTCCAACATGGTGCACGGCGCAAACATCGGTGATCTGGGATGCGATGCACTGGATATTTTCTGGCCTGCGCGTCCGGATTATTTGGAAAAACAAACTGCTGCACTGACCGCTTACCATGCCATTATTCCTGAAGATGCGAAAGTGGAGTTGCTTGTGGATGGGGCAAAAACAAAACCAGGACTTATTTTCAGTGAAGGTCCGAAATGGATGAATGGCAAAGTTTATTTTTCGAGCATGTTTTTTGATCAGGGCTTTGGAGCCGATCCTAAGAAAAGCTCAACGGTTGAACTCGACCCAAGCGGTACATACAAGAACATCTCTCAAGGCAAGATGCAGACTAACGGTCTTTACCCTTATAAAAATGGTAACCTGATTGTTTGTGACATGATGGGGCATCGTGTGGTAGAAATGACAACAAAAGGACAAGTGGTAAAAGTGCTTGCTAGCAAGTATGATGGAAAGTCTATTGATGGGCCAAATGATGTTGTTACAGACACCAAGGGTGGATTTTATTTTACGGATCCTCAATTCACTATGGAAGCAGTAAAATTCCAACCAGGCCGTGCAGTGTATTACGTTTCATCAGAAGGAAAAGTAACCAGAATTACAGAGCCAAATGAATTTGCTATGCCCAACGGAATTGTATTGTCTCCGGATGGCAAGACACTTTACATCAACAATTGCTATGATGATGAATCGTGGTATCCGGTAAAAAGTGAAAAAGATAATCATATTTGGGCTTATGATGTGAAAGAAGACGGCTCCATTGCCAATGGCCGTAAGTTTGCCACGTTGTTCCTCATCGGAAGTGTGTTGGACAGAAAAGGAAGGACTTCAAGTGCAGATGGTATGGCCATCGATAAAGCGGGCAACTTGTATGTGGCTACATACTATGGAGTTCAGATTTTCAACAACAAAGGCGAATTTGTGGGGATGATCAATTTACCTTCTTTCCCCGTGAGTCTTTGCTTTGGAGATGCTGATATGAAGACACTCTATATTGTGAGCTATACAAAAGTGTTTAAGATCAAAACCAACATGGAGGGTTATATCAACTACTTGTAAACCGAATCGTCCTTTCATTAAAACAAAAAGCTCTCCATATTGGAGAGCTTTTTGTTTTTAGGAAATAGGGATTGTCACGTCCTAAAATAAGTTTACAGGTGGATTTGATTTAATTTAACATGTTGTTCTTAATCCTGGAATGAGTTTACAACACTACGCTTAAAATTCTTATTTCTCCATAGGCGCTCTGTTTT
>Ga0164241_10000792_pt1 | contig 47849 bp, 38 predicted proteins | sample OricomyardsoilBY_FD_108780 | JGI IMG/M metagenome (GOLD analysis project Ga0164241, IMG submission 108780) | Backyard soil microbial communities from Emeryville, California, USA - Original compost - Back yard soil (BY) | ecosystem: Environmental > Terrestrial > Soil > Unclassified | place: USA... | reverse complement strand
TAACGGTATTGTGCAAACTTACTGAATATCCGCCCGAAATCAATCTGCCCGTCGCCGGGCGAACGGAAGCGCCCCGGGCGATCGACCCAGCCCAGATAACCCCCATACACGCCGCTGCGGCCGTTGGGATGGAATTCGGCGTCTTTCACGTGAAAGGCGTGGATGCGTTCGTGGTACAGATCGATGAAGGCCAGGTAATCGAGCTGCTGCAGCACGAAGTGACTGGGATCATAAAGAATGCCGGCGGCGGGATGCTGATCGACGGCATCGAGAAAGCGCTCGAAGGTGGCGCCGTCGTGCAGATCCTCGCCGGGATGAATCTCGAAGCAGGCGGTCACGCCGGCCTCACCAAAGGCGTCCAGCACCGGACGCCAGCGCCGCGCCAGCTCGCGGAATCCTTCTTCGACCAGTCCGTCGGGACGCTGCGGCCAGGGATACATGAAGGGCCACAGCAGTGCGCCCGAGAAGGTGGCGTGGGCCGCAAGTCCCAGGCGTGCGCTCGCCTGCGCGGCCCACTTCAGTTGCTCGGCGGCCCAGGCCGGCCACGCCGCGGGATGATCGCGTACCGCGGGCGCCGCGAAAGCCTTGAACTGTTCGGTGTAGGCGGGATGCACGGCGAGCAGCTGCCCCTGCAGATGCGTCGACAGTTCGGTGATCTCGATGCCGTGCTGCGCCAGCCGCCCCTTGACATCATCGCAATAGGTCTGGCTCTGCGCCGCCTGCTGCAGATCGAAGATCCGCGGATCGGAAGTGGGAACCTGCACGCCCACATAGCCCAGCGAGGCGGCCCACTTCGCCATGCCTTCGAGCGAATTGAAGGGCGGCTCGCTGCCCGCGAACTGCGCCAGAAAAATGGCGGGACCTTTCATCGGCGGATACTCCTCACGGCCAGACTCAACTGTAGTGCGGCAGCTCGCGCCACTGGTTGCCGGCCGCCGAACTGGCCACGGCCGTTTCGACGAAGGCCATGCCGCGCAGCGCATCGACGATACCGGGCACGGTGTGCACCGCGCCGCCCTGCAATTGCGCGGCGAACTCGCGGTAGAGATTGGCGAAGGCTTCGATGTAACCCTCGGGATGACCAGCTGGTGTGCGCTGCGCGGCAGCCGCTGCCGCACCGGTACCCACCGCGCCGGTGCGCAGCAGCTGTGCCGGCGCGTCGATGGGCTTCAGCCACAGCGAGTTGGGTTCCATCTGGTGCCAGTCGAGGCCGGCGCGATCGCCATAGATGCGCAGGCGCAGATTGTTCTCTTCGCCGGTGCACACCTGGCTGGCCATCAGCACGCCGCTGGCGCCACCCGCGAAGCGCAGCAGCACGGCGCCGTCGTCGTCGAGTTGGCGGCCGGCAACCACGGTGTGCAGGTCCGCGCAGAGCTTCTGCACCGCGAGGCCCGAGACGAACTCGGCCAGCTGGAAGGCGTGCACGCCGATGTCGCCCATGCAGCAACTGGCACCGGCCTGAGCCGGGTCGACACGCCAGGCCGCCTGCTTGTTGCCTTCGCGCTCGAGGGGCGCGGCCAGCCAGCCCTGCATGTATTCCACCAGCACCTTGCGCACCGTGCCCAGTTCGCCGCGGGCGATGCGCGACCGGGCTTCGCGGATCATGGGATAAGCGGTGTAGGGATGAGTCAGGACGTAGTGCAGGCCACTGCCGCGCAACACCGCCTCGAGCTGCTCGCATTCCGCCAGGGAAGCGGTGGCGGGCTTGTCGGACAGCACGTGAAACCCGTTGGCGAGAGCGGCGCGCGCGATGGCCAGGTGCGTTCGATTGGGCGTGACGATCACCACGCACTGCATGCGTTCGGCTGCCGGCAGCGAGGCTTCACGCTGCATCATCTGCTGGAAATCGTCGTAGCAACGCTGCGCCGGCAGGCCCAGCGCGGCGCCCGAGCGGCGCGACTTGTCGGCACTGCTGCTGAATGCGCCGCAGACCAGCTGCCAGGCATCATCCTGCCGCGCGGCCATGCGATGCACCGCGCCGATGAAGGCGCCTTCGCCGCCGCCGACCATGCCATAGCGCACTCGCTGCATCGATCCGCTCAGTAAAGGACGAACGAGTACAGTGTATCGTTCACGCCCACCAGCACGTACTGCCGGCCATCGATGTCGAAGGTCTGCGGCGCGTTGGTGATGTTGCCGATGCGCGTGTGCCAGAGCAGCTCGCCATTGCCGGCATCCATGGCGATGAAGTTGCCGTTGCCATCGCCGGTGAACAGCAGACCGGTGGCCGTGGTGAGCAGGCCGGTGCCGATGCCCGCGCCCTGTGGCCACTCATGCCGCCACACATACTTGCCGGTGCGATAGTCGATGGCCTGCAGCGCATTGCTTTCGTAGCCCAGCACGAAGAAACGCTTGCCGCCCAGCCCCATCGAACCGCGCGGGTCCGGATCCGTGAGATACAGCAGGTTGTAGCTGTTACTTTCGGAGACATAGAACAGGCCCAGATCCGGATTGAAAGCCGGTGCCTGCCAGTTCACCACGCCGCCTTCGAAGGGCGACACCAGCGCACCCGGCACCTGCGCGGCCTTGCCCGGATCGGGTTCGGGCTGGCCGTTCTTTCGCAGGCCCTTCGCCCAGTTCGCCGTCCTGCCGAACTGATGCGTGACAATGTGTTCGCCCGTGACGCGATCCAGTGTGAAGAAGAAGCCATTGCGCGCGGCGGTGGAGACCAGCTTGCGCGGCTTGCCGTCGATGGTGCCGTCAAAAAGAATCGGTGTCTGCGCCGAATCCCAGTCATGCGTGTCGTGCGGCGAAGTCTGGTAGTACCACACCATCTTGCCGGTGGAGACCTTCACCGCCATCAGCGTGCAGGTGAACAGATTGTCGCCCTTGCGGCCGGCGCCGGTGTAACCCGGTGTGGGATTGCCGGTGCCGAATATGTAGAGGTCGGTCTGCGGATCGTACGAGCCGGGCATCCATACCTGACCGCCGCCATGGCGCGCGGCATCGAGGCTGGGCCAGGTCTCGAGGCCCGGGTCGCCGGGGTTCATCGGCACGGTGTAGAGAATCCAGTTGCGCTTGCCGGTGCGCGGATCATACGACTGCAGAAAGCCAGGCTGGTCCAGGTCATTGCCGGTGCCCACCAGCACCTGATCGCCGATGACGATGGGCGCGGGCGTGGAGAAATACTGCTGCTCGAGACTTGCGATCTCGACATGCCAGTTCTCCTTGCCGGTGCGCGCATCCAGCGACACCAGATAGTTGTCGGGCGTTTCGAACAGCAGCGAGTTGTTCCAGATGGCCGAACCGCGGCTGCCGATGTGCGTACTGCCGCGGGTTTTCCAGAAGTAATGCCACAGTTCGCGGCCGTCGCGACCATCGATGGCCCAGGTGTGATCAGGCGAAGTGACGTACAGCACGCCGTTCACTTCGAGCACCGAGCCCTTCATGTTGGCGCCGGCGACGGGAAAATCGCCCTTGCCCTCGCCGCCGATGATGGCGGTACGCGAATCGGTGCTGGGCCGTATCACCCAGGCCAGCGACAGATGCTTCACGTTGCCGCGATCGAGCTGCTTCAGGTGGCTGAAGCGCTGGCCGGTGTAGTCGCCGGAATAGCTGGGCCAGTCCTGCGTCAGCGGCTGGAGCAGATCGCCTGGAGCGACCAGCGTCTTTTCCTGCGCGGCCAGCGGCATGGTGGCGCCCGCGATCGCGGCCAGCAGCAGCGCAGCCGATGCCGCCCGCGCCATGCCGTTGAAATTCGCCGCGTTCATTTCAATGTCGCCAGATAGGCGGTGACGTCGTGCATGTCCGCATCGCTCAATTTTGTCCACAGTTCCCGATGCCGCGCGGTGGGGTCTTTTACATCGATGGAAGTGATCGCGGGCTGAGCCGAGCGACGCACGAAGCTGCGATACTCCCCCTGATCCGTGGTGAAGCTCACCACGAAATCATCCAGTCGCTGCAAGGTGCCATCCAGCATCTGGCCGTCGGCGAACTTCACCGTCACGCGTACCGCCCGGCGCGCGGGATCACTCGCCGGCGGATCCAGGCGCCGGCCCGCCACCCAGGTGTTCTGCAGCGTCTCGATGCTGGTGATCCGCGCGCCGATGCCGGCCAGGTCACCGCCGACCGAATGGCAGGCGGCACACTCGTTCTTGAAGTAGCGCTCGCCCGCGCGCGCATTGCCGACCAGCAGGTTCAGTGTCACCGCCGCGCCCGCGGGCGGCGCGCCCTGCGGCCGCGAGGTGAATGTCACGTTGTGGATGTATTCGGCCACGGCCTTCACATCCTCATCCGAAAGCGCCAGCGCCGGCATGGCCGTGCCGCCGCCCGCCGGCACGCGGCCCGCGCGCACCACCGGACCGATCGCTTCGCCCTTCTGGTCGTTGAGCACCAGTTGCGAGCGCAGCAGGTTGGGTCCGCCCAGGTCGCCGCCCCGCAGATCCACGCCATGGCAGGCGCGGCAATTCAATGTGTAGATGGCATTGCCGCGCGCGACCAACGCCGCATCGCCAGGACCGCGCTGCTGCGCGGGAAATGTGGGCGGCGCCTGCGCGCCAGCCGCGGCGAGACTCAGGGCCGCAAGCACCGCGGCCGAAAGGATGCGCACGAGATATCCCCCTTTTCGATGCCGCATAATGCCCCACAATCCCGCGGCGACAAATCACTGGGGCAATGCCATGCAATTCCTGCACACCATGCTGCGCGTCGGCGACATGACGCGTTCCGTGGACTTCTACACCCGCGTGCTGGGCATGCGCGTGCTGCGCACCCGCGACGTGCCCGATCACAAGTATTCGCTGACCTTCCTCGGCTTTGGCCAGGGCAATGCCGACGGCGGCGCCGAGCTGGAGCTGACCTACAACTACGGCGTCACTTCTTATGAGCAGGGCACCGCTTTCGGCCATCTGGCGTTGGGAGTGCCGGATGTGGCGGCAGCCTGCGAGCGCATCCGGGCGGCCGGCGGCAAGGTGGTCCGGGAGGCCGGCCCGGTCAAAGGCGGCACCACGGTGATCGCGTTCGTCGAAGATCCTGATGGCTACAAGATCGAGTTGATAGAGAGCAGGAACGCGTAAATTCGACGAAGATCGGCGCATTTCCCCAAGCGAAACCGCCGTGGGCGAGTTTTCCTAAAGAAAACAGCGGGTTTCGATGGCCGCCCGGCGCGCGCCGCCAGATCTTTTCAGACCAGTAACCCCTGTGGCTCGGGATAAACTCCGGCCACCAAACCAGAATTGATGGGGGCCACCGTGTTGAACCGTGCTCGAGTGCTGGGCGTGTCGCTGCTGCTGTCCCTGGCCATTGTCAGCTGCAAGACCGTCTCCGACGGCGGCAGCGCCAGCTCTTCCAGACAGGCGGCCGGCCCCGTCGCGGTCGACAACGCGCGCCTGCTCAAGGGCACCGCCGATCCGCATCAATGGTCGCATTACGGCGGCAGCTACAACGAGCAGCGCTTCAGTCCGCTCAAGCAGATCAACTCGGAGAATGTGAAGGGTCTGGGCCTGGCCTGGTATGCCGATTACGACACCAACCAGAACCAGCACGGCTCGCCGCTGTATGTCGACGGCGTGATCTACGTATCCACCGCGCGCAATGTGGTGCACGCCATCGACGCGAGGACAGGCAAGCGCGTATGGACGTACACGCCCATCATGATTCCCAATCCCAACCTGGGCCTGGTGAATCGCGGCATCGCGGCCTATAACGGCAAGATCTACATGGGCATGCTCGATGCGCATCTGGTCGCCATCGATGCGAAGACGGGCAAGGCCGCCTGGAATGTCGATACGGTTCCCGAGAGCCTGGGCCTGGGCGCCATGCGCAAGAACTACTCCATCACCATGGCGCCGCGCGTTGCCAAGGGCAAGGTGTTCGTTGGCGCTTCGGGCGGCGAGTTCGGCGTGCGTGGTTTCATCGCCGCCTACGACGCCGAGACCGGCAAGGAAGTGTGGCGCTTCTGGACGGTGCCCGGCGATCCGGCGAAGCCCGACCACGCCATCTCCGATGGCCCGCTGGCCAAGGCCGTGAAGACCTGGCCCGATCGCATCGAATACTGGAAGCAGGGCGGCGGCGGCACCATCTGGGATGCGGCTGTTTACGATCCGGTCACCGACCTGCTGTATTTCGGCACCGGGAACGGCACGCCGTGGAATCGCGAGATGCGCGATCCCAGTGATGGCGACAACCTGTTCGTCGCCTCCATCGTCGCCGTGAAACCGGATACCGGCGAATACGTGTGGCATTACCAGGAAACCCCGGGCGACTCCTGGGACTACGATGCCATCAGTCCGCTGGTGACCGCCGATGTCAGCTTCGGTGGCCAGAAGAAGCACGTGATCATCCAGCCGTCGAAAAACGGCATGATCTACGTGATCGAGGCGGCTACGGGCAAGCTCATCAGTGGCGATGCCTTCACCGAGGTGACCTGGAACACCGGCGTGGACATGAAGACCGGCCGCCCCATCGAAGTGAAGGGCGCGCGCTACGAGAGCGAGCCGTTCAACGTCGCCCCCGGTGCGCCTGGCGGCCATACCTGGCATCCCAATGCCTACAGCCCCGACACGGGACTCCTCTACATCCCGACCTGGGAAAACTATTCCGCCATCGCACCTCAGCAGCGGCCGGCTTCAGGTCCGCCGCCGCTGGTGGCCTTCGGCGGCCGCGTGGATCGCAACACCCTCAAGCCGAACGCCAAGCAGGCCGACAATGGCTGGCTGCAGGCCTGGGATCCCGTGGCGCGCAAGGCGGTGTGGCAGACGCCCAAGGGTCCGCGCGCCACCAGCGGTGTGCTCGCCACCGGCGGCAATCTGGTGTTCATGGGCAACAGCAATGGCAAGCAGCTGTCGGCCTATGACGCGAAGACCGGCGCCAAGCTGTGGAACTTCGATGCGCAGACCGCGGTGTATGCCGCGCCCATCACCTACGAACTGGATGGCGTGCAGTACATCGCCGCCAGTGTCGGTGGCACCAGCGGCAACGATTACTACGCGCCCACCTATGCGCGCATGCTGGTGTTCAAGGTGGGCGGCAATGAGAAGTTGCCGCCCAATGCGCCGTACACGCCGCCGCAGCTGAATCCGCCGGCCGTCACCGCATCGACAGAAGTCATCGCGCATGGCGGCCAGGTGTACGAGCAGCATTGCTCGGTGTGCCATGGCGCCGGTGCCCTGCAGCAGCGCTCGAGTTTCCCGAACCTCACGCTCACGCCGTTCCTGCGTTCGCAGGAGGGATTCGACCAGGTGGTGCTCAAGGGCGTGAAGGTCGATCGCGGCATGGGCAATTTCTCGGATCGGCTCACCGCGGCAGATTCTTTCGCGGTGCGTGAATACATCGTCTCGCGCGCCAACGAAGTGAAGAGCCGGCCGCCCGCGCCAGGCGGCTTCGGCGGTGGCCGTGGCGGCGGCGCGGCCGCGCCCGCTCCGGCGCCCGCGCCGAGCAATGACGTCCATCAGGAAGCGGCCGGCGGCGGACGCTAAGGGGGAGATGTGCTGAATCGTGCTCGCATTCTGGGCCTGAGCTTCGCGCTGCCCATCGTCCTGGCCGCATGCCAGAAAGCCGACAATGGCGCCACGACCGATGTGCTGGCGAATCCCGCGGCGGTCAACGCCGAGCGGCTGCTCAAGGGTCTGGATGATCCGCACCAGTGGGCCACGTATGGTGGCAGCTATTCGGAGCAGCGCTTCAGTCCGCTGAAGGCCATCGACACCACCAATGTCGGCCAGCTCGGCCTGGTATGGCATGCCGATTACGACACCAATCTGGATCAGCACGGCACGCCGCTGTACATCGACGGTGTGCTGTATGTCTCCACGGCGTGGGACAAGGTCTATGCCTTCGATGCAAAGACCGGCAGGCAGCTGTGGGAGTACAACCCCAAGGTGCCGGGCGAGTGGCTGCGCAATGTGTGCTGCGGCAATGTGAGCCGCGGCATCGCGGCCTGGAACGGCAAGATCTATCTCGGCACGCTCGATGCGCGACTCATCGCGCTGGATGCGAAGACCGGCAAGGAAGCCTGGGTCACCGACACCATCCTCGGCGATCACAATGATCCGCTGAATCGCTACTCCATCACCATGGCGCCGCGTATTGCCAAGGGCAAGGTGTTCATCGGCGCATCCGGCGGCGAGTACGGCGTGCGCGGCTGGATCGCGGCCTTCGATGCCGAGACCGGCAAGCAGGTGTGGCGCTTCTACAATGTGCCGGGCGACCCATCGAAGGGCTTCGAGAACGAGGCCATGAAGAAGGCCGCCGCCACCTGGAGCGGCAAGTGGTGGGAAGTCGGCGGCGGTGGCTCGGTGTGGGACGCGGCCATCTACGATCCGGTCAACGACCTGCTGATCTATGGCACCGGCAACGGCACGCCGTGGAACCAGGAAGCACGCGATCCGAAGCATGGCGACAATCTCTACGTCGCATCCATCATCGCGCTCAAGCCCGACACCGGCGAATACGTGTGGCACTACCAGACCACACCCGGCGATACCTGGGACTACGATGCCGTGAGTCCGATGATGACGGCCGATGTCACCATCGATGGACAGAAAAAGCACGTCGTCATCCAGCCGAACAAGAACGGCATGCTGTATGTGCTGAACGCCGCGGACGGCAAGCTGATTTCCGCCGACGCCTTCACCGAGGTGAACTGGAACACCGGCGTGGACATGAAGACCGGTCGCCCGATCGAGGTGCCGGCCGCGCGCTACAAGAAGGAAGGCTGGAATCTCGCGCCAGGCGTGCAGGGTGGCCACAGCTGGCATCCCAATGCCTACAGCCCGGATACCGGCCTGATCTACATCCCGACCTGGGAAGCGTATTTCCCCATGGTCAACGATCCGAAGTTCAAGCCCTCCGGCACGGCCTACAACCTGGGCATCCAGTTCGGTGGCATCAATCAAAGTGCCACCAGCCTCAAGCCCACCGACAAGACCGGCATCACCGGCCGGTTGAAGGCCTGGGATCCGGTGGCGCGCAAGGTGGTATGGGAAACCGAGGCCTTCCCGAACAATCGTCCGAGCGGTGGTGTGCTGGCCACGGCGGGTGGCCTGGTGTTCCAGGGCCATGGTGCCGGCAACGAACTGCGTGCCTATGATGCGAAGACCGGCAAGCAGCTGTGGAGCTTCAACACGCAGACCCCCGACTACGCGCCGCCCATCACCTACGAGCTGGATGGCACGCAGTACATCGCGGCCAGCGTGGGCGGTGTGGCGCAGGGCGGCTACTTCGCGCCCGGCTATGCGCGCATGCTGGTGTTCGCGCTGGGTGGCAAGGCCACGCTGCCGCCGAACCAACCATACACGCCGCCGCCGCTGAATCCGCCGCCGTCGACGGCCGATGCCAAGGTGATCGATCACGGCAAGGATGAATACAACCGGTTCTGCTCGGTGTGTCATGGCACCGATGGCGTGCAGACGCGCGGCACCTTCCCCAACCTGATGGTCACGCCGCTGTTGCACACGCAGGAGGGCTTCGATCAGGTGGTGCTGCAGGGCATCCGCGCGGAGAAGGGCATGGCGAACTTCTCGAAGGATCTGAAGCCCGAGGACTCGGCCGCGGTGCGCGAATATCTGATCTCGCGCGCGAACGTGCTGAAGCAGCAGCCGCAGGCGGCGCCCGCGCCCGCGGCGGACAACGGCAACCAGCACCAGGCCAACTGAGAGCCGCGGGAGTTTCGAGAACCCGCGTATCGAAATGACGCCCGGTCAGCAATGACCGGGCGTCGTTCTTTCAGGCGAGCGAAAAGGCCTGAAAAATGGCTCTTTGCCGCTGGCAGTGTTTGCCCCGGGCACAGTCTTGCGCGCTGCGACAACGCATTTAGTTGCCTGGGCTGGCTCGGCACTTCCACCGTGCTAGACTCGCCGCCCTTACAAGACCGGCCACCGGCCTGTTCAGTATCAAATAAATCTGAGACACAGAGGTTCGTAGAAATGAGCAATCTGGAAAGCGTGCTGAAGGCCGCTGGCAACATCGTCGACCATCTGCGCAACTCGAAGATCGGTGCCTATGTGTACCCGGTCGTTGCGCCCGAGTTCTCCAACTGGCGTGACGAGCAGGCCGCCTGGCGCAACGCCGCGGTGCTGTTCGACCAGACGCACCACATGGTCGACCTGTTCATCGAAGGCCCGGACGCGCTGAAGCTCATCGAGAGCCTCGCCATCAACACCATGAAGAACTGGCAGCCGAACAAGGCCAAGCAGTTCGTGGCCTGCTCGTACAGCGGCCATGTGATCGGCGACAACATCCTGTTCTATCTCGCCGAGAACAGCTTCGTGATGGTCGGCCGCGCGCCGTCGGTGAACTGGGTGCAGTTCCACGCGCAGACCGGCGGCTTCAACGTCAAGACGACGTATGACGATCGCTCGCCCTCGCGCCCGAACGGCCATCCGGTCAACCGCAAGTACTACCGCTTCCAGATCCAGGGCCCGAAGGCCAAGTTCGTCATCGACAAGCTCAATGGCGCGCCGCTGCCGGAACTGAAGTTCTTCAACATGTCCGAGATGAACATCAAGGGCCGCAAGGTCCGCACGCTGCGCCATGGCATGGCCGGCGAGCCGGGTGTGGAGATCTGGGGCCCGTACGCCGAGCGCGAAGAAATCGCCGCCGAGATCCTGTCGGTGGGCAAGGAATTCGGCATCGTGCCGGTGGGCTCGCGCGCCTATGCGACGAACACGCTGGAGTCGGGCTGGGTGCCCTCGCCGCTGCCCGCCGTGTACACCGACGAGCGCATGAAGAAGTACCGCGAGTGGGCGCCGGCCAACTCGTACGAGGCTGCCGGCGCCATCGGCGGCTCCTTCGTCTCGAAGAACATCGAAGACTACTACCTCACGCCGTACGAAATCGGCTACGGCCCGTTCGTGAAGTTCGACCATGACTTCATCGGCCGCGAAGCGCTGGAAAAGATGAACGGCGGCAAGGGTGGCCGTCGCAAGGTCACGCTGGCCTGGAATGGCGAAGACGTGGCGAAGATCCAGAACTCGATGCTGCAGAAGGGCGACCACTACAAGTACATCGAGATGCCGCTGTCGAACTACGCCAACAGCAACTACGACCAGCTCACCGCCAATGGCAAGACGGTCGGTGTGTCGCTGTTCTCGGGCTACAGCTACAACGAGCGCTCGTTCCTGTCGCTGGCCACTGTCGATGAAGACGTGGCGATCGGCAACGAGGTGGTGCTGCACTGGGGCGAGCCGAACGGCGGCTCGGGCAAGACCACGGTCGAGCGTCACAAGCAGACCGAGATCCGCGCCACTGTGTCGCCGGTGCCGTACGCGGTCACCGCCCGCCAGAACTATGCTGAAGGCTGGCGCACGGGCAAGAAGTAAGGGTCTTGCTGGTGCGCGCGGCTGAAGGCCGCGCGTAGGCCAGAGAAGAAGACCTGAGAAGAAAATGAAAAGGGCAGAAGCTTTGCTTCTGCCCTTTGTTTTGCGCCTCGGGGTGCGCCCGCCCCCTCAGGGTGCGGCCGCCCCTTGCGCCATTTCGTGATTCAGGCGCGCGATGAGCCGGTGCGTGGCGGCATCGGCCGGCATGCACAGCACCACGCGCACGGTGGGGTGGCCGTCGGGGATGCAGGAGATGTGTTCGAACGCCAGCTCGCCGAACTCGCGGCGGCGGAAGCGATGAATGCCATAGGAACCGGCATTCACATCGGGAGAACGCCACAGGCTGCGAAACAGCGGTGAGTTGCGTTCCAGCCTCTGGATCATGGACTCGAAGCGGCGATCGGTGCCGAAAGCGCTGTAGTCCACCTTCAGTTTGGCAACCAGGCGGCGCGCCCGCTCGCGTTCGTCTTCCGGCGTGTCGTCGTACACCGATGTGCCGAACACCTGCTCGATCAGATTGCGCTCGCCGACGGGCAGCAGCGAGTAATCGCGGAAAACGCGTGTGTTCAGTTCATTCCACGCCAGCACGTCCCAGCGCAGATTGCGCGCGATGGCCGGAATGGTCAGCCCGGTCACCAGGCGTTCGACTTCGGGTGGCACATCGAAACGCGGCGCCCCCTGCACCCGCGGCGCACGCTGCTGCACCAGCGAGAACAGATAGTGGCGCTCGTCGTCCGAGAGCTTGAAGGTCTGGCAGATACGTTCCAGCACCTCGTCGGACACGCGCATGTCGCGGCCCTGCTCCAGCCAGGTGTACCAGGCCACGCTGACTCCCGAGAGCGCCGCGACATCCTCCCGCCTCAGCCCGGCCGTGCGCCGGCGCTGCGGATCGGGCAGCCCCACGTCGGCCGGCTTGATCCGCGCCCGGCAGCTGCGCAGAAACTCGGCCCGCTGCCGGCCCAGTGGCTGTCGGACCGCGGAGCGGTTATTGGCAACACCACGTTGTACGGCCTCGCCATCCAGCATTTCGCCTGCCGAACCCGCCATAGCGACCCCCAGGATTAGATGGGGTTAGTACTACCACGTTTGCGGGCAATAATTAAGGCCTTGGGCAGGCAAATCTATGGCGAGCAAACGTGACGCCTTGGTAATGTCCATCAACAAGTACCAAACGGTTATGTACGGGCCACAAACCTGTACTGGGGGATGAATGCGAAGACTGTTCGCGCCTTTGTTATTGGTCGTGGCTTGCGGGGCCCTGGCGCAGGAAGGCTTTCCCCTCGATGGCACCTGGCGTGGTGAAACCGTGGCCAGGGATGGGTCCCACCGGACCATCGTGCTGATCATCCAGTGGGACGGCAAGCAGATCACCGGCACCGTGAATCCCGGCCCCGATGGCACGGATTTCACCAACGGCAAGCTCAATCCCGAGGGCTGGAAATTCACGCTCGACGTGAAGACGGCCAAGGGTGTGCCGGTGCACTTCGATGGCGCGATCTCGAATCTGGGCAAGTACAACCGCGTGCTGGCGGGCAAGTGGACCGAAGGCGGCAGCGCCTTCGACATCCGCTTCGTGCACGAGTAGCAAGTGACCGACATGCATAACATCAAGAAGAACGCGCTGACCCTGCTGCTGCTGACGGCCGCCGGTGTGACGCTGGCCGCCGCGCCTGCCGTGCCGCGCTATCCCGATGGCACCGTCCGGATGGATCGCTCCCCTGGCGAGAAGGGTTACTGGGATGCGCCCAGCACCACCAGCCTGGTGGAAAAAGGCGTGAAGGTGGAGTTCGACGCCAATGGCAAGCTGAAGAACCTCGCCGATGCCGCGAAAGTGGCGCCTTTTCAGCCCTGGGCGCTGGCGCTCTATAAATACCGGCAGCAGAACAACTTCGCCGACGATCCCATGAAGGTGTGCATCGGCCCCGGCAATCCGCGGCAGATGATGACGCCGGGCGGTGTGCGCTTCATCCAGGACAAGAACTACAAGCGCATGTACATGGTGTTCGGTGGCGGCAACCGCAACTGGCGCACCATCTACATGGATGGCCGCGAGCCACCGAACGCCGATGAAGTCACGGCCACCTTCCTGGGCCTGGCTGTGGGCAAGTGGGAGGGCGACACGCTGGTGTCCAAGTCCACTGGCTTCAATACGCGCTTCTGGATGTCCAACGGCGGCCTGCCGCATACCGAAGCGCTGACGCTGACCGAACGATTCAAGCGTGCATCGAAGGACACGCTCGAATACGAAGTCACCATCGACGATCCACGCACCTACACGCGCCCGTGGAAGGCTGCGTGGACCTTGCACTGGACGCCGGGTGACATCCAGGAACATTTTTGCGAAACCGGTCGTGAATAGGAGAGCGACGATGTCTGCATCGATCATCAGCCGAGCTGCGAAAACCTTGCTGGCGGCCGTGGCACTGGCGGGCGCTGCATCGAGCCAGGCGCATCACTCTTTTGCGGCGCAGTACGACTCGAGCAAGCCCATCAACATGACCGGCGTGGTCACCAAGGTCGAATGGACCAACCCGCATGTCTACATCTATGTCGACGTCACCGACGACAAATCGAAGAAGGTCAACAATTGGGCCTTCGAGATGGGGCCGCCGCACATGCTGCAGAAGGCCGGCTGGAAGCGTAACAACCTGAAGATCGGCGAGGTCGTGGCCGTGGATGGCTGGATGGCCCGTGACGGCAGCAACAGCGCCAATGCCCGCCGCGTCACGCGCAAGAGCACGGGCGAAGTGCTGGGCGCCGCCACCTCCAACAGCCAGACATTGACGGGTTCGCAGGGAACCAACCAGGCCGCGCCGTAACCCAAGGAACATCCATGAAGAAGATCGCCGTCGGTACGATCGCGCTGGGACTGGCTGCCGGCTTTGCCGCGCAGGGCCAGCAGGCTGCGCCGCAGCAAGGCGCGCAACCTCCGGCCGCGCGTCCGGCGCCGCCGCCGCCGGGCCCCGCACCGCGCTGGCCCGATGGGCGCATCAGCTTCACCGGCACCGCGAAAGATCTGGGCAACTGGGAAGGTCCGGCCGACGCCACCATCTTCTGGGAGATGACCAAGGGCAAGGAAGTGCATCCGCGCTCCAGCCTGCCGACCAATCCGGCTCTGAAAGATGTGCCGTTCCAGCCCTGGGCCAAGGATCTCTATCTCAAGCGCCATGCCGCGCTGCAGGCGGAAGATCCGCACACGCGCTGCAAGCCCTCGGGCGGCCCGCGCATGTTCCATACGCCGTACGGCCTGGAGATCGTCGATTCACCCGAGACGCAGGAAGTGTTCGTGCTGGCCGTGGGTGCGCCGCATAGCTGGCGTCTGATCTACACCGATGGCCGCGAGCATCCGAAGGATCTCAAACCGAGCTGGTATGGCGACTCGGTGGGCAAGTGGGAAGGCGACACGCTGGTCATCGATTCCAGGGGCTACAACGCGCGCGCCTGGCTGACGCGCGAGGGCGTGCCCTATACCCAGCAACTGCATCTCACCGAGCGCATCTCGCGGCCGAATCACGATCAGCTGCGCTACGAGGCCACGGTCGACGACCCGGGTGCCTACACGGCCAAGTGGGGTGGTGGCTGGAACCTGCGCTGGTCAGCAGGCAACGAGCCTTTCGATTACCTGTGCCAGGAAAACAACCGTGATCCTGGCCGCATGACCGGACCAAAGGAAAAGCAGTAGCGCCACGGCGCTGTGCTGCAGACATGTCATGCGATTGACAACCCGATCAAGCGCCGCTTCCCGTGGCATTGCCATGCTCGCGGGCCTTGCCCTTTTCGCGCCATTCGCCGTTGCGCAGCACGGCGCCGTGGACAGCGGTGCGTTGCTCGACAAGTACTGCACCAAGTGCCACAACTCCACGGACTATGCGGGCGGCATCGATCTGGAAGACGTCAATGCCACCACCATCGCCAACACACCGGACGTCGGCGAGAAGCTGATCAAGCGCCTGCGCGCCGGCATGATGCCGCCGGTGGGTGAGAAGCGCCCGGATTACGATACGGTGCAGAAGCTCGCGCAGAGCGTGGAACAGAGCATCGACAAGCTTGCCGCCACCCAGGGCGCCCATCTGCCGGCGCCAGGCCTGCACCGCCTGAACCGCAACGAATACTCCAACGCGATCCGCGACCTGCTGGCGCTCGACATCGACGCCGCCCGATTCCTGCCGTCCGACGACTCCAGTCACGGCTTCGACAACATGGCGGGCACGCTGACCACTTCGCCGGCGTTGATGGAGGCGTATCTGACAGCCGCCGGCAACATCAGCCGTCTGGCCATCGGCACAGAAACCGCGCCGACACTGGCCGTGTTCGACGCACCGCACGACACCAGCCAGAACGACTACGTCGAAGGCCTGCCGTTCGGCACCCGCGGCGGCATGCTGATCGAACACGAGTTCCCCGCCGACGGCGAGTACAAGCTCACCGTGAAGGGCATGACCGGCTACTTCACCGCGGTACTCGGCAACGTCAAGGGCGAAAAGCTGGAAGTCACGGTCGATGGCAAGCGCGTGTACCTGTATGACTGGGACAAGGAAATCGCGACCAAGCGCGGTGATGGCGGCAAGACGCCGGCGCTGCCGATCAAGGCCGGCTTCCATCGCATCGGCGTGGCGTTCCTGGCCACCAGCGATCTGCCTGACACCGGACTCAACAAGGCGTTCCAGCGCACGATGAACTCGCCCGGCTCTATTTCCGGTTACACGTTCTACCCGCACGTGGGCCAGGTATTCATCGAGGGTCCGTTCAAGGGACAGGCGGCCACCGATACCCAGAGCCGCCGCAGGATTTTCGAATGCTACCCGCAGAACGCCAGCGAGGAAGCCGGCTGCGCGCGCAAGATCATCACGACGCTGACCAGCAAGGCCTTCCGTCGTCCGGCCACCGACGCCGACATCAAGGTGATGACCGCCTTCTACCGCAGCGGACGTGAACAGGGCGGCAAATTCGACGCCGGCATCGAAGCGGCGATCCAGCGCATCCTCACCGATCCGGATTTCATCTACCGCGCCGAGATCGAGCCGGCCAAAGTCGCGACCGGCACTGCCTATCGGATCAGCGATCTCGAACTGGCGTCGCGCCTGTCGTTCTTCCTGTGGAGCAGCATTCCGGACATGGAGCTGATCAAGCTCGCCTCCGCCAACAAGCTGCATGAGCCCAAGGAACTCAAGCAGCAGGTCGATCGCATGCTCGCCGATCCGCGTTCGCAGGCGCTGGTGCGCAACTTCACCGGCCAGTGGCTGAACATCCGCGGCATCGCCGCCAGCGAGCCGGCGGTGAACCTGTTCCCCGACTTCGACAGCACGCTGCGCGATGCCTTCAAGACCGAAATCGAAATGTTCTTCGCCAGCATCATCCAGGAAGACCGCAGCGTGGAGGATCTGCTGACGGCGGATTACACCTTCGTCAACGAGCGCCTGGCCAGGCACTACGGCATCCCCGGCATCTACGGCCCGCAGTTCCGCCGGGTCAAACTCGGCGCCGACCAGGACATGCGCCGGGGCCTGCTGGGCAAGGGCGCGCTGCTGACCGTCACCTCCTATGCGGAGCGCACCTCGCCGGTCAGACGCGGCAAATGGTTCCTGCAGACTTTCTTCGGCGTAAGCCCGCCGGATCCGCCGCCTGGCGTGGATACCAAGCTGGCCGAGACAACCGGTGAAGCGCCGAAGACCATGCGTGAACGCATGAAGATACACAGCACCAACCCGAGCTGCGCCAGTTGCCACAAGATGTTCGAACCGCTGGGCTTTGCGATGGAGAACTTCGATGCCGTGGGCCAGTGGCGCACGACGGAAGTCGGCAGCCCGATCGACCCGGTCGGCATCGTCACCGACGGCACACGCGTCGACGGGGTCAAGGGCCTGCGCGAGCTGTCGGTGCGCAAGGGCGAGATGTTCGTGGAAGTGGTGATCGAAAACCTGCTGACCTATGCCATCGGTCGCGGTCTGGATTACAACGACATGCCACTGGTGCGTACGCTGACGCACAACGCGGCGAAGGACGACTACCGGTTTTCGTCGCTGATCATGGGCGTGGTCCAGAGTCCGGCCTTCACCATGAACATGAAATCGGTCCCGGTGACGACACCAGTCCCGGTCACGAAACCAGCTGCCGCTGCGATGTAGAGGGGTATACGCCCATGTTCATCACCAAAAAGCACATCAGCCGTCGCGCCATGTTGCGCGGCGCCGGTACTGCACTGGCGCTGCCGCTTCTGGATGCCATGATCCCCGCTTTCACGGCGGAATCGAAAACCGCGGCGAATCCGCCGCCGCGCTTCTTTGGCGGCTTCGTGCCCCATGGCGCGGCGCCGGGCTACTGGGTTCCCGAGAAGACCGGAGCATTGGCTGATGAACTGCCGTTCATCTGGAAGCCGATGGAGCCGTTCCGCAAACATCTGAACATCCTGACCGGCCTGCATTCGCGCTCGGCCGAGCCGCCTCCGGGTGAAACCGGGGCCGACCACTGGGTCGCTGCCGCATTCCTGTGCGCGGACAAGCCGCGCAAGACCGCGGGTGCCGACGTCTACGCCGGCCAGACCATCGACCAGATCATCGCCGCGAAGTACGGGCAGGAAACGCTGCTGCCGTCGGTGGAAATTTCGGTGGAAGACCCGGGTTCAGGTTCGAGCAACTGCGGCGAAGGTTACAGCTGCGTCTATACCAACACGATCGCCTGGGCGTCGCCCACCACGCCGCTGCCCATGGAACTGAATCCGCAGGTGGTATTCGAGCGCATGTTCGGCAGCGGCAGCAGCGCCGAGCAGCGCGCGCTGCGCCGCATGCGCAACCAGAGCATCCTCGATTCGGTCACTGACAAGATCAAGGGTGTGCGCAGTGAGATCAGTGTGCCGGACCGCGCACGCCTGGATGCCTTCACCGACAACGTGCGCGAAATCGAGCGTCGTCTGCAGATCGCCGCCAACGCCACGACTGCCGCGCCGGAAAATTTCGCGGTGCCCGTGGGCATTCCGCAGTCGTTCGATCAGCACATCAAGATCATGTTCGATCTGCTGGCGCTGGGCTTCCAGGCCGACATCACCCGCGTCGGCACCATGCTGTTCGCGCGCGATCTCACCGGCCGCGTCTATCCCGAAAGCGCTTCGCCGACAGCCGCATTCCATGGCGCTTCACACCACGGCGAAGATCCGAACCTGATCAACACGCTGTCGAAAATCAACCAGTATCACGTGAAGATGATGGCCTACTTCGTCGACAAGCTGTCCAAGACCAACGATGGCAACGGCTCGCTGCTCGATCATTCGCTGCTGCTGTACGGCAGCAACATGGGCAATCCGAACCAGCACGTGCATTACGATGTGCCGCACATCCTGGTCGGTGGCAACAACGGCAGGCTGAAAGGGGGGCGCCATCTGGCGTTCCCGACCAAGCAGGTGCCCACCGGCAACCTGCTGCTCAGCATTCTCGACCAGTTCGACATCGAACGTGACAGCTTCGGCGACAGCACCGGACGTCTGCCCGGGCTGGTGTGACCAGCTCAGCGATAAACAGCATGCGACGCTTTGCATTGAAAACCCTCTCTGCCGTGGTGCTCGCGGCAATGGCTGGCGCTGCGTTCGCGCAGGCTGAAATCGCCGACGCCGCGAGCAAGGGCGACAAGGCGCAGGTCGAACGCCTGCTGAAAAGCGGTGCCGACGTGAATGCCCAACAGCTCGATGGCGCCACCGCACTGCAATGGGCCGCCTATCGCGGCGACGCCGGGCTTGCCGAGCTGTTGCTGAAGGCCGGCGCCAAACCAGGCCTTGCCAATCACGATGGCGCCACGCCCCTGTGGCTGGCGGCGACGCGTGGCGATGCCGCCGTGATCGAGGCATTGCTCAAGGGCGGTGCCGACGCCAACGAACAGCTGCCGCTGGGCCGCCGCCCGCTGATGCTGGCCGCGCGCTCGGGCCACGTCGAGGCCGTGCATGCACTGCTTGAACACGGCGCCGATGTGAATGCCAGCGAGACCGCACGCGGTACCACCGCGTTGATGCAGGCCGCCGACCAGGGCCATGCCGACGTGTTGAAGGAATTGATCCAGCACGGCGCCAAGGTGGCGGCCCTGTCCAGACCGGTGATGCGCGATGGGCGCTCGGCGGCATTGGGCAACTCCGAGGATCCCCGCCGCGCGGTACGCCAGCAGAACATCGCGGCACTGTGCGAAGCGGAAAAACCCGACCTGGAACAGGTGCGCAACCAGCGCGTGATATTGATGGGCCCCAGCCAGAAGAACCTGCCTGAGGCGGATTTGTGCAAAGGCATACAACGCCGCGGACTGGGCTTCGTCACCGTGGCGGGTGCCGGCGGCAATGCCGGCGCCGGTGTGGGTGGAGAGGTGGCTTTCGAACTGGACGCGGATGGCAATCCGGTCCTGGATGCGAGTGGTGAGCCGGTTCCCGCAAGCACCGGCCGTGGCCGCCGCCCCGCGCCGCGTGAACCCGATGGTGGTGCGTTGACCGCGCTGGTCTACGCCGCGCGCAGCGGCAGCATCGATGCCGCGCGCGTGCTGCTCGAAGGTGGCGCCGATGTGAACCAGACGACCCGCTACGGCTGGAGTCCGCTGCTGGCGGCCACGCAGAACCAGAACTATCAAATGGCGAAGTTCCTGATCGAGCACGGCGCCGATGTGAATCTGGCCAACAAGGGGGGCTGGACGCCGCTGTATCTGGCCACTGACAACCGCAACATCGAAGGCGGCGACTATCCGACGCGCACCGCCGACATGGACAGTCTCCAGTTCATCACGTATCTGCTCGACAAGGGTGCCAACGTCAATGCGCGCGTCACCGAGAGCACCGAGACGCGCACGGTGTTCACCAATCAATGGCTGAACGAAGACGGCGCCACGGCGTTCCTGCGTGCCTCGCAGTCAGGCGATCTTGAATTGATGAAGCTGCTGATCGCGCGCGGTGCCGATCCGAAGATCAATACCAGGCTGGGCATCACGCCGCTGGCGGTGGCTGCCGGCATCGGCTGGGTGGAAGGCGTCACCAGGGAGCATTCCACCCAGGAGACGGTCGAGGCCGTGAAGTATCTGCTCTCGCTCGGCATCGATCCCAACTTCCAGGCCGACACCGGCCGCGTTGCACTGCACGGCGCCGCGCACAAGGGGGCGACGGAAGTGGTGAAAGTGCTGGTGGCCGCGGGCGCCAGGATGGATGTGCGCGATTTCGGCAACACCGACAATCGCGGCAGCCCCGAGCTGACGGCGCACACCTGGCTGCCGATCGATTATGCCGACGGCCTGGTGCGCGTTGGCGTGCAATCGGCGATTCCGCACCCGGAAACCAGCAAGGTGCTGCGCGCGCTGATGCTGAAAGCCGGCCTCAAGGCACCGCCCGAAGGCCGCACGCTCGAATCGCTGTGCATCGTCGACGTCTGCAAGCCGGGGTACGACCCGATCAGCATCAACAACTAACTCGCAATCCCGCGCTGTGACAGCACGCGGGTTCGCAACTGTTTTCACGATGGAGGTTTGAGCACACCGTACGTCCGTTTGTTTAGTCTGGATCAACAACAATTTGGGGGGTCTCATGAACAAGCCAGAACTCTGGCGTGTCGCTGCTGCCGTTGCATTCGCGGTCTCGATGTCCAATGCAGTGAGCGCGGCTGAAGAACAGCTCGAAGAAGTACAGGTCACCGGCTCGCGCATCACGCTGGCACCCGGCATGGTTACACCAACACCCGTGACATCCGTGACGGCGGAGGACATGGAGTCCCTCGGCCCCAACCAGATCATCGACAGCCTGTCGGCGTTGCCCGTGTTTCGTAACAACTCCAACGCCAATCAGTCGCTGGGCGGTCAGAACTCGGGCGGTGCCAACGTCAATCTGCACGGCATCGGCGCCAACCGCACGCTGACTCTGCTCGACGGCCGCCGCCTGGTGGCCAGCAACCGTTTCGGCAGCGTGGACGTGAACATCCTGCCCAGCATGCTGCTGAAGAATGTCGAGACCGTCACCGGCGGCGCCTCGGCCAGCTACGGTACCGATGCCGTGGCCGGTGTCACCAATTTCATCCTCGACACCCAGTTCGAGGGGATCGAGCTCAAGGCCCAGGCGGGCAAGACTTTCCGCAACGACGGTGGAAACAAGGAATACGGCATCGCTGCCGGCCACACCTTCATGGATGGCCGCCTGCATGTCATCGGTTCCTGGACCCACAACCAGCTCGATCCCATCGAGGGTGTGGAGGCGCAGAACAAGCGCTCGTATCTCAAGCATTGGGGTTACGTCGACAATCCCGGCACGACTGGACCGCGTCTGGTCACCGCCCCTTATGCGGTGCCGACGGACTTCGGCAATACCATTCAATTCAACGCGGCTGCCGGCAGCGCGCTTGATCGCCTGGTATTCGATGGCACGGGAGAGGTGTTCGGGAAACGGCCCTTCTATGGCCTCGGCACGCTCAGTGGCGGCTGCAACTGCCAGGCGCTGCCCAGTCTCAACCAGACGACCATGTACCAGGACAACCAGTTGCAGGTGGGATACAAGGGCAACTCGGGCTTCGGTCGCTTCGGCTTCGACCTGACCGACAACACCGAAGTGTATGTGCAGGGCATCTGGGCATCGAACCACCAGCGCGTGCGCTGGCAGAACGTGCCCATGGTGTCGATCTGGTCTTCGCGCATCTATGAAGACAATGCCTTCCTGCCGGCCAGCGCTGCCGCGCTGATTAATACCTACGGATCGAGGACCACCGGCGCCGGCATAACCCCGGCGATACAGTCCACGATCGACGGCGGCGCGAGGTGGGTGGCCGCCACGATATTCCTGCCCTCGCTGCCCAGTGATGCTGGTGGTGGATCCGTCCTCGATACCGGCAACAAGCTGGCCAGCTACACCGCGGGCCTGACTACCAAGCTGGGGGACTGGAAGCTCGATGCGTATGTACAGCACGGCAAGAACGACCAGCTGTACGACGGCTACAACCTGCCGCGTGTCGATCGCCTGCAGGTGGCGATGGATGCCGTGACGGACGCCCAGGGCAAGATCGTCTGCCGCGCGTCGCTGCCGCAGTTCGACCCGAATGGCTACTGGAAGGACTGCGTTCCCGTGAACCTGTTCGGGGGCAATCAAACGCTGTCGCCGGAGGCGGCGGCATACATCCACCAGCCTTTCAAGCACGCCTATGCCACCGTCAGGCAGGATCTGTTCGAGGTCTCGGGGTCGGGCAGCCTCGGCATCGGCCTGCCGGCGGGGGATATCTCTGCTGCCATCGGTGCGAACTGGCGCCGGGACAAGTTCGACCAGGGCACGCCAGATCCGGCGGATGAATACCCCGCGCTGCCCGATGGCCGGTTGCTGTCGAGCCTCGGCATCGGCGACGGCACCCGCGGCATCGTGCCGGAGTATGGCTGCACGGTCCGGCCCGCGCCGGTTGCCGGCGGCGTTCCGGGCCTGCGCTACGCGGCCGGCGGCTTCTGCGGCGCCAGCAGTTCCAGCGCGTTGCTGTTCTCCAGCCAGCGGTTCATCGAAGGCAGGGACTCGGTGAAGGAGGCCTTCGCCGAATTCCAGGTTCCAATGCTGACCAAGCTGCCGCTTGTCGAGCGTCTGGAGACCAACTGGGCAGTGCGCTGGGCCGATTACGAGGGTGCGGGACAGGTGTGGGCCTGGAAGGCAGGTCTGAGCTGGGAGCTCAACGACCAGCTGCGTGTGCGGGCCACCCGCTCGCGTGACGTGCGCGCACCCAACCTGCGTGATCGCTTCGACTCGACGCTGGGCGGCGTCAACGCGGTTGACAACAATTCGCAGCTCGCCACGCCCATCACCTATTCGGTGATCGGCTACTCCGGCGGCAATCTCGACCTGAAGCCTGAAAAAGCGGACACCATTACCGCGGGCATCGTGTTCCAGCCCAGCTTCCTCGAGGGGTTTCAGGCCTCGCTGGACTGGTATGAGGTCAGGATCAAGGGTGCGATCGCATCGTTGACGGCAACGACTATCGTGCAGCAGTGCAATGCGGGTGATACGGCGCTTTGCCAGTACGTGCATCGCAACAACGTGACCACCCAGAATCCGCTGGGCGACCTCGTTCAGGTGGACACGCTGCTCCTCAACCTGAACAAGGAAATCTATCGGGGCTTCGATGCGGAACTGGACTATCGCAAGTCGCTGACCTTGTTCGGTGGCGGTCCGGAGTCGATCACGCTGCGTCTCTTTGGCACGCACTACACGACCGTCATGCAGCAGCCGCCGGAGCTGCTGGGTGCGGGCGGTGCCAGGACCCGCGGCCCGACGATCGACAATCTGTCGACGACGCCGGATGCGGCAACCGCCCTCCTGGGTTACCGCAACGGGCCACTGACGCTGTCGATTGCCGAGCGCTACACGGGTCACCGGAACATCAACCGCCTGTTCGAGGAGAGCACGTCCCGCACGCCAAGCGTCGCAGGCCTCACCACGGTGGATGACAACTCCGTCGGTGGCATGTACACCACCGACCTCACGGTGGGCTGGCAGCCGGAGCAAGTGGAAGGTCTGCGTGTGTACTCCACCATCACCAACCTGTTCGACAGGAATCCAGCGATCTTCCCGACACAGGGTGGACGCACCGGCTTCGGCAGCGGCGTGACCGGCGCTGGCGGCCTGAACGATATCCTGGGACGCCGGTACGTGGTGGGCGTGGATTACAAGTTCTAGAACTCGGGGAGCGGGCAATACAGGGCGGGTGGCAACACCCGCCCTTTTTTGTGCCGGCGCGTTGCATCGCGGAACAATGTGTCGCTGCTAGAATCCAATACAAAGCAAGAGATATCGGGGGCAGTGTGAAATACAGGATCGGATTGGCGCTGTTGTCTGTTCTGGCCGTCGGCGGGGCCTTTGGCGCGGCGGCACCGCAGCCCTCCCGCGCCGCACAATGGTCGCAACTGGCCAACCTGCCGGACTGGTCGGGCATCTGGGAAGTGGATTGGGCCAACAAGCGCGGCATCCGCGCGCCACGCCAGCAGATGAAGCTCACGCCTGAATACCAGAAGAAGCTCGACGCCTACCGCGCCGCGCAGAAGCAGGGCGAGAACGTACAGGGCGAGGCGGCCAACTGCGTGCCGCCCGGACTGCCCGGCATCATGAGCCAGCCCTATCCCATCGAGTTCCTGTATACGCCGGGCAAGGTGGTGATGCTGATCGAGGCGTACATGCAGTTCCGGCACATCTATACCGATGGCCGCAAGCATCCGGAAGATCCGGACCCCACTTACATGGGTCATTCCATCGGTCACTGGGAAGGCGACACGCTGGTGGTCGATTCGGTGGGCTTCACCGATTCCACGCAGATTGCCGGCGGCGTGCCGCACAGCGATCAGCTGCACATCATCGAGCGCATTCGCAAGGTCAGCCCGGACTGGATGGAGATCGAGACCACACTCATCGATCCGGTGGTGCTGGCCGAGCCGTTCAAGAGCACGGCTTCCTATCGTCATCTCACCGATGACATCCGCGAATACATCTGTCTTGAAAACAATCGCGACGGTGCCGATGAAAAGGGTCGTCCGAGCCTGAACCTGGAGAAGTAATGAACGCCGCCATCCTCCGCGCTCGCCGCGCCGTCGCCGCAGCTGCATCGCTGACGGCCCTTGCACTCGCCCTGCCCGCCGCGGCCCATCATTCCACCGCGATGTTCGACTTCAGCAAGACGGTGGAGATCAAGGGCACGATCAAGGAATTCCAGTGGACCAATCCGCACACCTGGACCAAGGTCGATGTGGAAGGCGGCAACAGTCAGGCCGTGGTGGAATACGGTCTGGAAGGCATGAGTCCGAACTACCTGGCGCGCAATGGCTGGAGCAAGCGCACGCTGAAGACCGGCGACAAGGTGACGCTGCAGGTGCATCCGCTGAAGGATGGCCGTCCCGGTGGTTTCATGGTCAGCGTGAAGCTGGCCGACGGCACGGTGCTGTACAACCTGCCGCATCGGGATGACCCGGCGGCCGCCGCGGCTGCCGCGCAGGGACGCTGAGTTCGACGCGAAAAAAAAGCCCCGCGGATGCGGGGCTTTAGGCTGCCACAGGCATCAGTGATGCATGGTGGCCAGCACCGCCGCATCCAGGTGCGAGATCGAACGCGTATCCTGGAATGCGCGGATGCCTTCGATGCCCTGCTCGCGACCGATGCCCGAGGACTTCATGCCGCCGAAAGGCGCGCGCAGGTCCAGACGTGTGGCGCCATGGTCATTGACCCAGACGTAGCCGCACACCATCTTGCCGCCGACGCGATTGGCCGTTTGCGGATCCGCCGTCCACACTGACCCGGCGAGGCCGGCCCAGGTATCGTTCGCGGCCTTGATCGCTTCCTCTTCGGTCTCGAAGGCGATCACCGGAATCACCGGGCCGAACTGCTCTTCGGTCACAACGCGCAGTTTCGGATCCGGATTGACGACGATGGCGGGACGCACGAAGTTGCCGCCCTTCATGTCGCCGCCGGGCAACTCGCCGAATTCCAGCACCTTGGCGCCGGCATCCTTCGCCTCCTTGATCAGCTCATCGACGAACTTCTTCTGCATGGGCGAGTGCAGCGGCCCCATGGTGGTGTCCTTGTCGAGGCCGTAGCCCAGCTTGGTCTTCTGCAGGCGCGCCGACAGGCCGTTGACCACTTCATCGAGGCGCGACTTGTGCACGTACACGCGCTTGGCGTTCATGCAGATCTGGCCGGTGGTGTCGTAGATGGCCGCGAACAGGCGATCGAGATGCGTGTCGTCGAGGATGGCGTCCTTCAGGATGATGGCCGCATCGTTGCCGCCCAGTTCGAGCGTGACGCGCGTGAGGCTGGCGGATGCCAGCTCCATGATCTTCTTGCCGCCGCCCACCGAACCGGTGAAGCACACTTTGGCAATGTCCGGGTTCTGGATCAGCGCCTTCATGTTGGCATCGGGACCCGTGACCACGTTCAGCACGCCCGGCGGCAGCTTTTCGGCGATGCGCTGCACCACGCGTGTGGTGGCGAGCGGCGCGGTCAACGGCGGCTTCACGATCACGGTGTTGCCAGCCAGCAGCGCATGCGGCAACGCGGCGCCCAGAATGGCGATGGGCCAGTTGAAGGGCACGATGATGCTGACCACGCCCAGCGGCTGATAAGCCACCGTGGTTTCGGTGGGGATGTGGCCGGGCACGGGCTTGAGCACCTTGGCGGCGTTCACTTCATCGGCATGCATCAACGCCAGCTTCCAGCGGATCTGCAGCACCAGCGCATCGACCCATCCCTCGAGGCGGACCTTGCCGTTCTCCTGCGAGAGAATGGCGCCGTCCTCGGAGGCGAAGGGATTGGGCGAGTCGGGCACGCCTTCGATGGCGGCCATCATGACCGTGGCGCGCTGCTGCGGCGTGAGCGCGGACCACGTGGGATAGGCCATCTTGGCCGACGCCACCGCATCGCTCACGTCCTGAGTCGTGGCAGACGCCGCATAGCCCACCACCACGCCAGGTTTGGCGGGATCGGCAATGGCCATCTGATCGGCGGTCTTGCGTTCCATGCCACCGATGAACAGACCGGTGGTGATGGTGTTTGGCATCTGCGTGGCGGGAGTGGCCATGAACGTATTCCCCTCGTATTAATGCGTCGGCGGGCGCGTGAAGAGCGATAGGTTACCCGCCTTTTTTGCGGCAGTGGGCAGGCATTTTTCGGCTGTTTTCGCGTGCAAAACCTGACCGGGGCAGAGGCTGCCGGGAGCGCAAATTGACAGCGATAAGGCCTTAAAACAAGATGCCCGGCCCGTGCGAAAGACGCACGCATACACCTACAACAGCGCAGCTCAAAACGGGGTGCGCGCCTCACGGAGAACACATGGCCGTTAAGAATCTCGAAGATCGCATGAAGGCCGCTGGTGGCGCGCTGAAGTTGCTGCGCGACTCGCAGACCGGCCCGAATCCTTACCCGGTGGTGAAGCCGGAGTACACGAACTGGCGTGACGAGCAGTGGGCCTGGCAGAACACCGCGATCCTGTTCAACCAGAGCTTCCACATGACCGACCTGTTCGTGTCCGGTCCCGAGAGCTTCGATTTTCTGAATTACCACGGCATCAACACCTTCAAGGGCTTCGAGCCGGGTAAAGCCAAGCAGTACGTCCCCGTCACCTGGGACGGCCATGTCATCGGTGACGTGATCCTGGTGTATCTGGCGAAGAACAAGTTCGATCTCGTCGGCCGTCCGCCGGTGATCAACTGGATCAGCTACCACGCCGCCACGGGCAAGAACCCGAAGACCGGCAAGAAGTGGCAGGTCACGCTGGTGCGCGACGACCGCTCCGCCGACCGCAAGAACCCCTGGGCGCGCAAATTCTTCCGCTTCCAGATCCAGGGCCCGAACGCGATGAAGGTGACGACGAAGCTTCTGAAGAAGACTCCGCCGGAACTGAAGATGTTCAACTGGACGTACCTGAAGATCGCCGGCAAGCAGGTCGGCGCGCTCCGCCATGGCATGGCCGGCCAGCCGGGCTTCGAACTGTTCGGCCCGATGAAGGACTACGAGACCGTGCACGCGGCGATTGTGAAAGCCGGTGAAGAGTTCGGCCTGCGTCTGGTCGGTGGCCGCGCCTATTCGTCGAACACGCTGGAGTCGGCGTGGATTCCCTCGCCGATGCCAGGCATCTACTCGGGCGACGAGAAGTACGTGAAGTACCGCAAGTGGCTGCCGGCCGATTCCTTCGAGGGCAACGCCTCGCTGGGCGGCAGCTTCTACAGCAAGAACATCGCCGACTACTACGTCACGCCGCACGACCTCGGCTATGGCTTCATGATCAAGTTCGACCATGAGTTCATCGGCAAGGCCGCGCTGGAGAAGATCCACAACAATCCGCATCGCGTGAAGGTGACACTGGAACTGGTGTCCGAGGATGTGCAGAAGGTGCTGGCTTCGCAGTACGACAACAAGGACAACGCCGGCGAGCGTGGCAAGTTCTTCGAGTATCCGTCGGCCGTGTACAGCATGTACCCGCAGGACAAGGTGCTGTCGAAGGATGGCAAGCAGGTCGGCGTATCGACCTGGGTGGGCTACAGCTCGAACGAGCGCAAGGAACTGACGCTGGCCTACCTCGAACCCGAGTTCGCGAAGGAAGGCACGGATGTGGTGTTCGTGTGGGGCGAGGAGGGCGGCGGTTCACTGAAGCCCACCGTCGAGCGTCCGCACAAGCAGTTCCAGATCCGCGCGAAGGTGTGCAAGGCCCCGTACGTGCAGGAAGTGCAGAAGGCTTACGCCGACGCGGGCAGCTGGCGCGCCACGGGCAAGCAGGACTGATCGGTCCGCGATCACGTTCAGAGATGAGGGGCGCTGTGGCAACACAGCGCCCTTTTTCATTGGCCGCGTCGAACGGGACCGGGAACTTCCAGATCGACCAGGATTCGCGAACTGGCTGCGGCAAAGCAGGGAGGGGCAACGTCGCTCAAAAGTACCTGTTCCACTATAGTGGAACTGCCTCCACTATAGTGGAGCATGGCTTTTTTCGGGCACGTGCGTGTCCTGCTTTGCCGGAGCTCAGGGGTAGCCGCGCGACTTCCGACCGCATTGCGCGGGCAATTATTTTGCGGCTGCAATGTCGGCGCGCGAATAAACTGTCTGACACCGCAATCCTCAGGAGCGCCGTAATGGCCAATGAATCCAGCGCCGCTGACAGCTTTCCGTCTGGTTACGTGCCACCGAAAGTATGGACCTGGGAAAAGCCCAGCGGTGGCACCTTCGCCAGCATCAACCGGCCGGTCTCCGGCGCCACGCACGAGAAGCCGCTGCCGGTGGGCAAACATCCGCTGCAGCTGTATTCGCTGGGCACTCCCAATGGCGTGAAGGTCACCATCATGCTGGAGGAGCTGCTGGCTGCCGGTCACGCCGGCGCCGAGTACGACGCGTGGCTGATCAACATCGGCAAGGGCGAGCAGTTCGGCAGCGGCTTCGTCGCGGTGAATCCGAACTCGAAAATCCCGGCCATGGTCGATCACTCGACCAACCCGCCGACCAGGCTGTTCGAAAGCGGCTCCATCCTGTTCTATCTCGCGGAGAAATTCGGCGCTTTGCTGCCTACCGAGCATTACAGGCGCGCGGAGTGCATGAACTGGCTGATGTGGCAGATGGGATCGGCGCCTTACCTGGGTGGCGGATTCGGGCACTTCTATGCCTACGCGCCGATGAAGATCGAATACGCCATCAACCGCTTCGCGATGGAGACCAAGCGGCTGTTTCACGTGCTGGATTCACAGCTGGCCAGGACGCAATACGTGGCGGGCGATGAATACACCATCGCCGATATCGCCATCTGGCCGTGGTATGCGGGCGTATTCAACGGCGCCTACGATGCCGCGGAGTTCCTCTCCATGCAGGAATACACGCATGTGGCGCGGTGGAAAGAGCTGGTGGGCAACCGGCCTGCCGTGCAGCGCGGCCGGCGCGTGAGTTCGAATTCGGTGGCGCCCGAGCTGCGCGTGCCGGAACGGCACAGCGCAGCGGACTTCGGCAGACCCTGACGCCGGAGAGCTCCGGCCGCGTTAGAAGTTCGCCGTCGCGGTCTGTCCGGCGCTGACCGTCACCGTCTGCGGATAGACGACGAAATTCAGCGGCGTCGCGGGCGGCGCGTTCTCATCCACCGCGGGATCATCGTTGTCGCAGGTGAAGGCAACGGTGTAGCTGCCCACCGGAACGAAGGCCATGGTGTAGGCGTACACCGAGGATCCATCGAGCGAGGCGGGTGCCGTAACAAGCGGATCGACGCTGGGCGCCGTGTCCGTGCCGCCGTTCAGCGGATTGTAGATGTCATCGGGCGTCACACCCGCGCCTTGATACAGATACACAATGGGCGACTTGCCCGCACAGGCGGGGATGCCGCTGAGCGTGTTCGCGGCGAACGTGCCGCTGATGGTGCCCACCTGGATGTTGTCGGTGATCCGCAGCACGGGCTTCATCATGTAGTCCGGTGATTGCCCTGGCGGCGCGATGATGGATTTGTCCAGCACGAAGTCGACGGTCAAATCCGCGCGGCCACCCGCGGGCATGGTGAAACCACGCACCAGCTTGAGGCCGGTTTCCGCGCCGCTGGGAATGCGGATCGCATGCTGACCTGTGTTGTCGACGATGTAGGAGCTGCCGGGCGTGCCATCGACCATCAGCCGGATCCACTCGTAGTCGCCGGCATTCACGGAGGTGTCCCCCAGCAGCGTCGCGGCATTGCCTTTTTGCAGCGTGAGCAGGTCGAAGCCCTTGGCGGGCGAGAAGGCGAAAGTCTGCGCATCGCCGCCGACGGGCTTCACTTCCACGCCATTGAACTGCACCCATACCTTGGTCGCCGATGAGAGGGGACCGTCGATGAGATTGATGTGCAGCGTGGAACCATTGGCTTGCGCCATGTCTTCACCGCCACAGCCGGCAAGCAGCACGGCAGCGACGGCAGCAGCGGCCAGGCTGCCAAGAGGTTTGATGCGCATGGTGTGTTCCTCGCGTCCAATTGCGTTGAGGGCGCAATTGTTGCGGTGCTTCGCGCAAACCCCAATCCGTCGTTCCGAGGCGACAGAATCTGGTTTTACTTAACGCCGCGCAGCTTCATGCAACGCAGCTCGCCCCTCGCAACGCCAGCCGCTAGCGACCCCAGAGCCGCTGCGACGCGATGGCCGCGCCATCCACCAGCGACTTGAGTTTCAGCCACACGATGTCCGGATCCACGGGGCCGAAACCGGCAAAGGTGCCGAAGCCGCAGTCGGTGCCGGCGATGACGCGTTCGCGGCCGACCGCGTTCGCGAGGTTTTCCAGACGCTCGGCGACCAGCTCGGGATGCTCGACATAGTTGGTGGTGGTGCTGAGCACGCCAGGGACGAGAATCTTGTCGTCCGGGACAAGATTCTTGTGGTCGCGGAACACCTTCCACTCGTGCGCGTGCCGCGGGTTCGCCGCCTCGAACAGGATGGCCTGCGGCTTGGCCTTCATCACCACGGGCAGCAGCTTCTCCATCGGCACATCATGCGTGTGCGGGCCCTCGTAATTGCCCCAGCACACATGCATGCGGATGCGGTCCGCCGGCACATTGCGCAGCGCGTGATTGAGCACCTCGATGTGCCGCGCGGCCAGGCCGACGAAATCGTTCTCGCTGCGGTCGCGATACATGGTGTGCCGGCCCATGGCCATGTCGGGCGCGTCGATCTGGATCAGCAGGCCCGCCTTGACGAGGCCTTCATACTCGGCGCGCATGCCTTCGGCCACGGCTTCGAGATACGCATCCTGCGTCTTGTAGTAATCGTTGGGCTGGAACAGCGCGATGGTGCCCGGCGAGGCCGTGTTGATGAAGGCTTCTTTCGGCTTCGCCGCGGCGATCGCCGCCTGCAGATTGGCGATGTCCTCTTGCATGGGTGCGAGATCCTTGACGCGGATGTCGGCCACGCACTTCGGGCGGCGATACTTTGCGGTGGAGCCCAACTTCGCCAGTTTTTCGAGCAGGCGCGGATGCTCGACCAGATCCTGCCCTGGTTCGCGCGGCGTATCGCCGTCGAATCCCGAGAGGCGGTCCTTGATGTAGGTGGCGTAGCTGATCTTGCCCATCTCGCCATCGCTGACGATGTCGACGCCCACTTCGACCTGCTTCTTCACGACGGCGATGACGGCCTCGCGGATCACCGCTTCAGGGTTAGCAGGCAATGTGCCAGTTCCCTCCCGCGCGAACAGCACATCGGTGACAGCCTGCGAACGCGGCAGGCTGCCCACATGGGTGGTCAGGATTCGATCGACACTACGCAGCACGGTTCTTGATCCTTGAATGAAAACTCAGCGGAACATGTTGTTGTTGCGGTGATCGCCGCCCAGCCAGCGCTTGAGTTCGCTGTGCGCGTCGGCACGCCGCGTCTTGTTGATCTTCTCCGCATCCGGATGGTCGTGCGTGAACTCGCAGATCATGCCGTTGGGATCCTCGATATAGATGGATCGGCAGTAGCCGTGCTCCAGCACGTAGAACTTCGGCGCCTCGTAACCCGCAGCCTTGATGCGCTTCTCGATGCCGGCCTGCGTTTCGGCATCGACATTCAGCGCGATGTGATGGAAGGGCGAGGGCGGCATCTTCGGCGCGAACAGCTCGGCATCTTCCTGGTTGGCGAACTGGAAGAAGGCCAGCGCGCCGCCATCGGCGAGGCCGAAGAAGCAATGACAGTAGGTGCGCTCCTTGCCGAACAGTTCGTCCTTCTCGCACCAGGTGGCGACCAGCGGCAGGCCGATGATGTCCTCGTAGAAATGACGCGTGGCTTCCAGATCACGCGAGGTGTACGCCGTGTGATGCAGGCGCGACGGCAGTTTTGCGGAAATGGCCATGTGAATCCCCTAGCTAGAACCTGTACTCGAAATCCAGTCCATAACGCCGGGGCAGGGCCCTGAACAGAAAGCCACCCGGCGAGAACTCGGCATTGTACTTCTTGTCGGTGAGATTCTTGCCCCAGGCCGTCAGCGACCAGCGCTCGGCCGTAAGGCCGGCCCGCGCGTCGAGTAGCGAAAGCGGATCGCGGGAGGTGGTGTTGTAGGGCTCCCACCAGGTGCGGCCGATGCGCTGCAAGTCCGCCCGCAGCAGCAGGTCGAGGCCATCGGCCACGGGCTGGGTCAGCGTAGCGCCCAGATTCAACGTATGCCGGGTGACCAGCGGCGCCTCATTGCCGATCACGGAGGTGTCTTCCATGTCGGTGATGCGGCTGTTGGTGTAGCCATAGGCGGCGTGCAGTTCCAGGGCCTTGATCGGCCGGGCGTTGAGTTCGAGCTCGTAGCCCTTGAGCTTCGAATCGAGGTTGCCCAGGTTCTGTGTGGAATTGGCTGCCAGGAACACGAAGAAATAGCCATTGCGCGACTTGGTGCTGTACACGCTGACGCCGCCATCGACGCGGCCATCGGCCGAGCGCGCCTTCGCACCCAGTTCGATGGTATCGGCTACTTCGGCTTCGAACAGGTCGTTCACGCCGGCCACACCACTGGCATTCGCCACCGCGCCCACGCCCGTCTGGTTGAAGCCGCCGCTGCGGAAGCCCCGGCTCCAGCTGCCGTACAGTGTCACGTTGTCGGCGGGCTTGTAGCGCAGCGTGGCCTTGGGCTGCAGCTTGCTCCAGGTGTGCTCGCGCACTTCTCCATTGGCGGCGGAAGGATCGGGAAGAAAGGCCGTGGGCGTGTCGGTGGTGTTCTGGCGCTGGTCCTCGTCATAGCGCAGCGCCGCGTCGAACTGCCATTGCGAGGTGAGATCGAAGGTGGCATCGGCGAACACCGCCCAGGCGTCGTTGTCCTGCGAGTCCGCGAGGAAACTGAAGCTGGGATTGTTGCCCGTCAGTCGCGGGCTGCGATAAACCGGGAACACGCCGGCGCCCGTGTCCACCATGTTGCCGGTGGAGATGAAGCGCCTGGTGTGCACATAGTAGGCGCCGGCGATCCACGAAAAGCGTCCCATGGCGGGCGAAGTCAGCCGCAGCTCCTGGCTGTAGCTCTTCACGTTCAGGTACTGGCTCTGGTTCAGGTCGATGGCCGGGCCACCCACCGTCGGCAGGAAGGTATAGAAGAACGATTCCGTCGCGGGCCGGAAATCGAAGGCGTCGCCGGTCAGCACTTCCCGGGTCTTGTCGAAGGCCGATACCGAAGTGACCGTGCCCAGCGAAGTCTCGAAATCCAGCTTCAGTGAGGTGGTGTACAGATCGCGTGTGTTGACGCCGGGATTGTCGAGGCGGATCGGTGTGGTCGTGTCGTTGGCGTCCGAGACCGTGCTGAAGGCATTCGCCTCGTCGGCGCGCGGAATCACGAAGTACAGCGCGCGAGTGTCGAGGTTGCTGAAGGCGAAGCGCAGGTCGCCCTTGAACGACTCGCTGGGCGTCCACAGCAGCCGCGCGCGGCCTGAAATATCGCGCGCGGGATCGGCCTTCTGGTTCAGATAGGTGTTCTGAAGATAGCCATCGGTATCGGTGTAGCTCAGCGAGGCACGGAATTTCAGCGTGTCGGAGTCGCCCACGGGCCCGCTGAGCGCCGCCTGCGCGCGCTTCAGCGAACCATTGCCCGCGCCCACCCGCACGCTGCCCTCGAGTTTGTCAGCAGGATCCTTGGTGCGGATGATGATGGCGCCGCCGATGGCGTTGCGGCCATACAGGGCGCCTTGCGGACCCTTGAGCACTTCGATCTGCTGGATGTCGAACAGCTCCTTGTTGAACTCGGCCGGATTGGTTTCGAGCACGCCATCGACCAGCACCGCGACCGAGGGCTCGCTGTTGCGCGCCTGCGAGACGCCGCGCACCACCACGAAGGCATTGCCGGCGTTCTGGGTCTCGACCAGCGTCATGTTGGGCACCTGCGCGATGAAATCCGCAGGTTTGCGGATGCCCGCCGCGGCGATGGCCTGTTCGGTGAACACATTCACCGTCATCGGCACATCGCGAAAGGACTCATCGCGCTTGCGCGCGGTGACGACCACTTCTTCCAGCGCAGTGTCGTCGGCCGCCAGCGCTGGCGTCGCCACGGCGGCGCCCACCAGGGGGCAGACGATTGCACAGATCAGTCCCGGTACACCTTCCCTGGCCATAGAACCCCCCGTTGTCGGCGTGTTGTTAAGAGCCTTCGACCTCTCGACGAACCATGCGCGCACCCGCCACCATCGCGGCGAGCTTGGCGTCGGCCACATCGCGCGGCAGGTACTTCATGCCGCAGTCCTGCGCGACGATGATGTTCTCGGCCGGCACATGCTTCAGTGCCCGGCGGATGCGTTCGGCCACCATCTCGGGCGTCTCGACATTCGGATCGGAAAGATCGATGACGCCGAGGATGATCTCCTTGCCCGGCAGCGTCTTCAGCACGCTGGTGTCGAGCTTCGACTGCGCGGTCTCGATGGAGATCTGGTGGCAGCTGCAGCCCGACAGCTCGGTGAGGAAGGAATAGCCTTCCGGCCGCGCATGGATGATGGCGGCATAGCCGAAGCAGATGTGCACGGCGGTCTTGCGGGTGATGCCTTCGAGCGCGACGTTCAGCGCATTCAGGCCGTACTGGCGCGCCTCTTCGGGCCGCGCCTGCAGATAGGGCTCGTCGATCTGCACGATGTCGGCGCCGGCCGCATGCAGGTCGCGGATTTCCGCGTTCACGGCCTTGGCATAATCCATGGCCGCCTGCTCGCGGCTGCCGCCGTAGAAATCGATCTGCGCCTGCTGCGACATGGTGAATGGGCCGGGCACGGTGATCTTCACGCGCCGCTGCGTGTTCGAGGTGAGGAATTTCACGTCCTCGACCATCACCGCATGGCGGCGGCTGATCTTGCCGGTGACGCGCGGCACGGGATTCGGATGGCCGCTGCGGTCGAGTGCTTCGCCGGGGTTATCCAGATCCACGCCATCGAGCGCGGTGGCGAAGCGGTTGGAATAGCTTTCGCGGCGCATCTCGCCGTCGGAGATGATGTCGATGCCGGCGCGCTCCTGCGCGCGGATGGCCAGCAGCGTGGCGTCGTTCCAGGCCTCTTCGAGGAATTCCGGCGCGATGCGCCACAGTTCCTTGGCGCGTACGCGCGGCGGAAAGCGGCCGGCCAGCTTCTTGCGGTCGATCAGCCATTCGGGCTGCGGATAGCTGCCAACGAGCGTGGTCGGAAAAAGCATCGTCAAAACCCCTCTTGTTCTTGCTTGAATCAGCCGCGAAGTTCGGGCCAGGTGGTGGCGCCGGCCAGTGCGGCGCGGATCGCCGCGCCATCCTCATTCAGCAGCGGCGCGGAACGCACCGCCGCGGCGCGCTGGCCGTCGAACTGGACCGCCGGCCGCACCAGTTGTTTCGCCGCGTGTGGATTTTCCACCGGCACCATCAGCCCCAGATGTTTCACCTGCGGGTCTTCGACCACGGCGCTCACCTTGTTGATGGGTGCGAAGGGAACATCGGCCGAACCCAGCTTCTGCACCCACTCGGCGACCGGGCGCTCTGAAAAGCGCCGATCCAGTTCGCGACCCAGGGCGTCGTAATTCTCGATGCGCGCCAGCCGCGTGCTGAAGCGGGCATCGGTACCCAGCTCCGGGGCTTCGAGCGCGGACAGCAGGCCGGTCCAGAATTTCTCGAGCGAGGAGAGGTGGATGGCGATCAGGCCGCCGTCGCTGGTGCGCAGGATGTGCGCCTGTGCCAGCCGCGGCCGGTCCGAGGACTTGGGCACGGCCCCGAGGGCGAAGTAGGCGGCGAAGGGTTCGACGGCAAAATGCGCCATGGCCTCGAGCATCGAGACTTCAACCATGCGGCCCTTGCCGGTGCGGCTGCGGTCGAACAACGCGCCGAGGATGCCGTAGGAGGCATAGATGCCGGTGATGGCGTCGGCCAGCGCCGGACCGAGAAACCGGGGCCGGTCCTCATCCACCACCACGCTCAGGAAACCGCTCAATGCCTGGGCCACTGAATCATAGGAGGGACGATCCACGTAGGGGCCATCGGCTCCGAATCCGCTAATGGAACAATAGACCAGTCTGGGGTTCAGTTCCTGCAGCCGCCTGGCGCCGGCGCCGAGCCGGTCGGCGGTGCCGGGACGGAAGTTCTGGATGAACACATCGGCTTCGCGGATCAGCGTGTCGAACACCGTGCGATCGCCGGGCTGCTTCATGTCGAGTGCCAGGCTGCGCTTGTTGCGGTTGTAGGCCTGGAAGTGGGGCGAGTAATTGCCGCCCTGGTAGGCCCGGTACGGATCGCCATCGGGGCTTTCGACCTTGATCACATCCGCGCCCAAGTCCGCGAGCATCATGCCGCAGCAGGGGCCGGTGATGAACGTGCCCTGCTCGACGATGCGCACGCCCTTCAGAACATCGAGACCCTTCATGCATCACCTGCGACAAATCCGGGCGGTACGCTGCCGTCGTAACCGATGGCCTGCGATGCCGCGTGAGACAGTACGAAACCGATCGGCCTGACCTGCTCTTCGAGCAGATGCCCGATGAGGCTGGCCGTGCGCGCCAGGATGGGCACGCCCTTCAGCGCACCCACCGGGAAACCGGCATCGAGCAATACCGCGGGAATGGCCGCGGACACATTCATGACCAGATTCTTGCCCGTGAGTTCAGGCAGCACGGCCTGCACGGCCAGCGCGGCGGCGCGATGCCGGTCTGGAACGCCGGCCTCGGCGGCCACGGCGAACAGCTTCGAGGCGCGCGGATCCTCGCCCTTGTGCAGGGGATGGCCGTAGCCAGGGACCGGCTTTTTGGCCGCGCGCATTTCGCCCACTACGGCGGCGGCGGCCTCTTTCAGTGACTGCTGTCCGCTGCGCGCCACCACATCGGCCAGCATGCGGCCGGCATTCTCCGCCGCGCCGAGAATCACCGACCCGCAGCCGAGAATGCCTGCCGCGACGGCACCTTGCACCGCTTCCGGTGCGGCGGCATAGGTCATGCGGCTGGCCTGCACGCTGGGCACCAGGCCGTGCTCGGCGATGGCCACCAGCGTGGAATCGAGCACCTGCCGCTGGCGGGCGTCGGGCATGGTCCCTGTCAGCAGGAACCAGAAGTAATCCGTGAAACTGACCTTGCCCAGCAGCTCGGCGCACAGATCCTTGCCCCGCACGACGATGGTTTCGGCGTTTGAGGTGGAAATGGCAGAGCTGCGGTGCTCCTGACGACCGATTTTCATCCGCGGCGACCCCGTAATCTTCGTTATACGAAATTATTTTCGAACATCGAACTAAACTGAGGGGGGAAAGTCTATAGGTCAGGGCTGTCAACGCAACAGGCCAATGGGGGCGAAAATGGCGCGGGATGCTTCGGCTATGGGCAGACGTGAAGTAATGGGGGGCCTGGCAAAGGGGCTCGATGTACTGCGGACTTTCTCGCGCAGTAAACCACACATGACTTTGAGCGAGATCGCCGCGCGCGCAGGCCTGCCTGCCGCAACCGCGCGCCGCTGTCTCAACACTTTCGAAGAGCTGGGTTACGTGACCCGCAATGGCCGGCAGTTCCTGCTGCGGCCCAAGGTGCTGGAAATCGGCGCCGTGTATCTGGAATCCATGGATATCGAGTCGCTGACCCGCACGCATCTGGAAGAGATGGCGCGCGAGACCGGCGATTCGGCGGCGATGGCGGTGCTGTCGGGCACCGAGATCGTCTACGTGGCACGCGCCTCGGTGCGCACCACGGTGCGCATGGAAGCCCATGTGGGCAGCCACTATCCGGCGCATGCCACCTCGATGGGCCGCGTGCTGCTGGCCGGCCTCTCGCCGGAAAAGCTTGCCGCCTATTTCGCCAGTGCCAAGTTCGAGGCGCTGACCGAGAAGACGGTCACCGATCGCGCCGAACTGGAGCGCGTGATCGCCACCACGCGTCGCAATGGTTACGCCGTGGTCGAAGAGGAACTCGCGCAGGGCGTCGCGGCACTGGCCGTGCCGGTATTCGACGCATCCGGACGCGTGGTCGCGGCGCTGAATACTTCCAGCCACATGCGGCAGACCAATGGCGCCACGCTGGTGAGCACGCGACTGCCCACTCTGCAGCGCATCGCCAAGGCCATTTCCGCCGAACTGGCCAGCGTGCCGGTGCTCTCGCTCAGCGCGCAGGTATAAGGCGCGGCGCATTGCTCTTATAGTTCCCGCCACGATGACGGTATCGGCCGGCGGGGACCAGTTCCTCCAACTCGATGGTGCGCGCCTGCGCTGGCGGATCGAAGGATCCGGCCCCGCGCTGTTGTTGCTGCATGGCTGGGCGCTGGATCTGGGCAGCTGGGATCTGGTCGCGCCGCGGCTGGCCGAGCACTTCACGGTGCTGCGCTTCGACCGGCGCGGATTTGGTCTCTCGCAAGGCAAGCCCGACATTCATCGCAATGTGGATGATCTGGCCGCGGTGCTGGACGCCGCGGGTGTCGCGCGCGCGGCGCTGCTGGGCATGTCGCAGGGAGCGCGACTGGCCATTCACTTCGCGCTGCGCTGTCCCGCACGAGTGAGCGCGCTGATACTGGATGGCGCGCCAGCCATCGAGGCCGAGACCGAACTGCCGCTGGCGCGGTATCGCGAACGACTGCAGTCCGCCGGTGAGCAGGCATTGCGGACCGCGGTGCTCCAGCATCCGCTGATGCAACTGCGCACGGCATCACCCGCCGCTCGCGGCACGCTCGATGCCACGGTGGCGCGCTATCGCGGCCTGGATCTGGTGCACGCCGTGGGGCGTGCCGCCGCGCCCGATCTGCGCCAGCTCGCTGCGCCCACGCTCATCATCAACGGCCGCGAAGACAGCACGGAACGCCGGCAGGCCGGACAATTACTGCAGCAAACCATCGCCGGAGCGCGGCATGTGGAGCTGGCAGGTGCCGGACACCTGGCGCTGCTGGATGATCCGGCTGCCTACGCGCGGGCTGTGGTCAGCTTTCTCGCCGCAATCATCCCAGCGTGACGTCGTTCGCGTCCGGCTCAGCCCAGCACGCGTTCACTGCCGTACAGGCGCATCACCGGCAGCAGCAGCAGCACGCCGATCAACAGCGCACTGAGGGATGACGTCGCCAGCCACAGCGGATTCACCGGTTCGGCGCGCAGGATCTGCGTGATCAGGAAGTGCTGCGAAAGACTGGGCACCAGCATCAACGTCAGTTTCGGCACCAGGTTCAGCAGGCTGGCGAACACCAGCGGCACCGTCGGCAGCAGTTGCAGGATGCCCAGCCAGGCCTGCGCCTCGCGCGCGCTGCGGGTCCAGGCGGCCACCAGCGTCATGACGGCCGCCAGCAGCGGAATCAGCGGTGCCGTCACCGCGATGATGGACAGCGCCGTGCCTGTGCCCAGATTGGCGCTCATGCCGTACTGCTCCAGGTCGAGACGGCCCAGTGCCACGCACAGCGCGGTGGTGGAGATGCTCAACGACAGCAGCATGTAGGCGCAGGTGGCCAGCAGCTTGCCCAGCACCAGCTGGCCGCGTGGCACGGGTGTGGCCAGCAGCGGCTCCAGCGTGCCGCGCTCGCGTTCGCCCACGGTGGTGTCGATGGCCAGATACATGCCGCCGGTGAGCATCGACAGCACGATGAAGAAGCTCATCATGCCCAGCACCAGCAGCGAACGCGCGGCGGGAGTGGAAACATCCACGCGCTGCACCACCACGGGCGACAGCAGTTGCGGATCGACGCCGCGCAACGTCAGGCGCTGCGTTGCCAGCTGTTGTGAATACCGTTCCAGGATGGCCTGCAGGCGCGCGGCATAGCGCTCGTCGCCGGTGCGGGAACTGTCGGCATACAGCCTCAGGGCCGCGGGTCGCGCATCCGCCAGCCGTCCGGCATAGTCGGCGCTGACTTCCAGAACCAGCCGCGCGCGATGCGTGGCAATCAGTGCCCGGGCGGCGGCCGCATCGCCTGACATCGGCTCGACCTTGACACGGCGCGACTCCAGGTAGCGCACCAGGTTGGGTGCGGCCTCGGCGCCGATGGTCTGCAGCACGATGGTCTCGTCCGCGCCCACGCGCGTGCGATCCAGCGACAATTGCAGCATCACCGAGAAAAACACCGGTCCGAACAGCGGCCCCAGCAGCAGCGCGGTCATGACGGTGCGGCGGTCGCGCAGGTTTTCGCGGAACTCCTTGCTGAACACGGTGAGCAGGGCGCGCATCACGGCGTTTCGGTCTCGGCACCGGTCAGCGTCACGAAGGCATCCTCGAAGCTGCTGGCACCCGCGCGCTCGCGCAGCGCCTCGGGCGTGCCGCAGGCCACCACCGCGCCCGCGGCGATGACCACGGCTTCGTCGCACAGCATGGCCACTTCCTGCATCACATGGCTGGAGAACACGATGCAATGCCCCAGATCGCGCAGCCGCTGCAGCAGCGTGCGCAGCTTGCGCACGGCCGGTACATCCAGCCCATTCGTGGGTTCGTCGAGAATGAGATTGCGCGGCGCGTGCACCAGAGCGCGCGCCAGCGCCGTGCGGATCTTCTGCCCCTGCGAAAAACCCTTGGCGCGCCGCGTGGCGATGTCCTGCAGATCTAGCAGGCCCACCAGCTCGTCGGTCCTGGCCCGCGCCGCGCGTGCCGGCATACCGGCGAGGCGGCCGAAGTATTCGATGTTCTCGTGCGCGGTGAGTGCCGGATACAGTCCGGCGTTGTGCGGCAGCACGCCGATGCGCCGCCGCACCGCCGGATTGGCGGCGCTCATGGCATCACCATCCACGCAGGCGGTGCCGGAGTCGGCGGCCAGCGTGGCGTAGAGGATGCGCAGCGTGGTGCTCTTGCCGGCGCCATTGGGACCGAGCAGTCCGGTGATGCGGCCATCGGCGGCACGAAAACTCACGCCGCGCAATGCCACGATGCGGCCATATTTCTTGTGAAGGTCCTGGGCTTCGATCATGGACCGGGGCCGTTCATCGACAGGAAGAACGGTGCGGCCACCACATGCGACAGGCAGGAGGTGTCCGGCGACGGGCTCGCGCCGGGATGCGCGGCATCGAGGAACGCGGCCATGATGCCATCCATGCAGGGCTGCACGAGCTGGCCATGACCCTGGTCCGGCAGTTTCAGGTGCAGCGCGTAGCGGAAGCCCAGCGCGGCTTCATCGCCGAAGCTGGCCGGCGTGACCGGATCGGCCGTGCCGGACAGCAGCAGCGCCGGCACCTGGCTGTCCAGGCGCGTGTGGAAATCCGCATCGACGGGGCCGCGCGGCCAGTCGGCGCACAGCGCCTGCAGCGCGTCGATCTGGGCCGCACCGAGAAATGTGCTGGCGAGCTGCTCACGCGAAATCCGCGCCGCGGCGAAGAAGGGCACATCCTCGGCGCAGACCACCGAGTTGTGCATGCCGTAGGCCAGCACCGCGTCGTAACCCGAGGCCTGCAGCAGGAACTGCGCCGCCAGCGGCGCGAACTGATTCTTCTTGTTGGCCAGATGCAGCGCCAACGGCAACAGCGCGGCCTGATCGGCGGTGTAAGTGCCCAGCCGCAGCGCGCCCGCCAGCACGCTGTCGGTGAAGGCGAACTGGCGCGGTTCGCCGCTGCGCGGATCGTTCAGCGATACCGTCACCGGTGAGCGCGCCAGTTTGTCACGCAGCTGCTGGTAGTCCTGCGCGGGATCGCCAAAGTGTTGCCGGCAGGCCGCGTCGCCGCGGCAGCGCTCGAAGACCTGTTCCAGTGCCCGCTGCGCATCCAGCGGCGTGCTCGGCCCGAGGATGCGTGTCGGCGGTACCACGCCGTCGAGGATCAGCGCCTGCGTGTGCGAGGCAAAGCGGCGCGCATAATGTTGCGCGACGCGGGTTCCGTACGAACTGCCATAAAGGCTGATGCGTCCGTAACCCAGTGCCTGCCTTACCGCATCCAGATCGCGCACCGCGACGCTGGTGGTGTATTGCGCCAGGTCGTGATCGGTGGCGAGCCGCGCGCGGCAGTCACGCATCACCCGCGCGGTTTCTTCTTCGCCGGCATCCCAGATCTGTTGCTCGTCGAACTGGCACAGCAGGGGATGCGAACGGCCGGTGCCGCGCTGGTCGACCAGAATCAGATCGTGGTGGCGGCGGATGCGCGCGAACACCGGTGCGGCGCTGGCATAGAACGTGGTGGCGGCAAGTCCCGGCCCACCGGCCAATATAAAGAGTGGCTCGGGCGAAGCCTGCCGGCTCAAGGCTGGAATCCGCGCCACGAAAATCCGCAGCTGCCGGCCCGCGGGCCGGGAGGGGTTTTCCGGCACGACGACGCGGCCGCACTGGGCTTCGACCGAGGCCAGTCCCGAAGGGTGTTCCAGCCGACAGGGACTCCAGCGTGGTGGCGCGGCCGCGGTACGCGGGGCCGGTGGGGCGTCGCCCGCGCCGGCGAGGGCCGAGCACAGGATCAAGCCGATGAGAATGAAGCTGCGCTGCGCCACGGCGGCGACGATAGCACGTGGCTTAGGTTCACCCGCGGCCGGCCAGTACAATAGCGGCATGGACGTGGCCGGTCGTTATGACGTAATCGTGGTGGGCGCGGGACATGCCGGGGTCGAGGCGGCTCTGGCATCAGCCCGTCGCGGCGCGCGCACGCTGCTGCTGACGCAGAGCATCGAGACCATTGGCGCGATGAGCTGCAATCCGGCCATCGGCGGCATCGGCAAGGGCCATCTGGTGCGCGAGATCGATGCACTGGGCGGCGTGATGGCGCGCGCGGCCGATGCGGCCGGCATCCAGTTTCGCACGCTGAACGCCAGCAAGGGTCCCGCGGTGCGCGCCACGCGCGCGCAGGCCGATCGCCAGCTGTATCGCCGCGCCATCCGTCGCGCGGTGGAAGCGCAGCACGGCCTCGACGTATTCCAGCAGGAAGTGGCCGATGTCGAACTCGAGGGCGATCGCATCGCCGCCGTGATCACGGCCACGGGCATCCGCTTTGCCGCGCGCGCCGTGGTGCTCACGGCCGGCACTTTCCTCGGCGGTCGCATCCACGTGGGCCTGGAAAATTTCGCCGGTGGACGCGCGGGCGATGCGCCTTCGTTGCGGCTGGCCGCAAGACTGCGTGAACTCGCGCCGCGCACCGGCCGGCTCAAGACCGGCACGCCGCCACGCATCGACGGCCGCAGCATCGACCATGCGCGGCTGCAGGAACAGCCCGGCGACGAACCGCGACCCGTATTCTCATTCCTGGGTCGTCGCGGCGATCATCCCGCGCAGGTGAGCTGCCACATCACCGCCACCAACGAACACACGCACGACATCATTCGCGCCGCCACCGACCGTTCGCCCATGTTTACCGGCCTGATCGAGGGGATCGGTCCGCGCTATTGTCCCTCGGTCGAAGACAAGGTGGTGCGTTTCGCGCAGCGCACTTCACATCAGATTTTTCTCGAACCCGAGGGACTGGAGACGCACGAGGTCTATCCCAACGGCATCTCCACCAGCCTGCCCTTCGATGTGCAGCAGGCTTTCGTGCGCACCATTGCCGGCCTCGAACAGGCGCACCTCACGCGCCCCGGCTATGCGATCGAATACGATTACTTCGATGCGCGCGATCTGAAACAGACGCTGGAAACGCGCGCCATCGGCGGGCTGTTCTTTGCCGGGCAGATCAACGGCACTACCGGCTATGAAGAAGCCGCCGCGCAGGGATTGCTGGCCGGCATCAACGCCGCGGCTCATGCTTGCGAAATCGAGCGCTTCATTCCCGAGCGCGGCAATTCCTATCTCGGCGTGCTGGTGGACGACCTGACCACGCAGGGCATAAGCGAGCCCTATCGCATGTTCACCAGCCGTGCCGAATACCGACTGCTGCTGCGCGAGGATAACGCCGACGCGCGGCTCACGCCGCTGGGCCGCGAACTGGGCCTGGTGGATGACGAACGCTGGCGCTTTTTCTGCGAGAAGCGCGATGCCGTGGAGGGCGAGGCCACGCGCCTGGAGACGACGCGGCTGCAGGGACACACCGCGATGGAACTGCTGCGCCGGCCCGAGGTCAGCTATGCATCGCTGGTCGCACAGATGGGCGCGGGGTTCACAGGCATCGCGGATGAGCGCATCCTCGAACAGGCCGAAATCGATCTGACGGTGCGCGCGCGCTACGCCGGCTATGTAACGCGGCAGCACGCGGAAATCGAGCGACAGCGCGCGCACGAGACCGCGCCGTTGCCGGTGGATCTGGATTACGCACGCGTGGGTGGCCTGTCGAACGAGGTGCGGCAGCGCCTGGGTGAGGTCAGGCCGCTGACGCTGGGGCAGGCGGCCCGCATACCGGGCGTGACGCCGGCCGCGATTTCATTGCTGCTGGTGTATCTGAAACGCGGCCGGCTGGTTTCCAACGGCTAGCGCCACAGGAGGCAAGGATGGCTGACATGGACGATCCCAGCACACAGAACACCAGAATGTGGCTCATCGCCGCCGGCCTGGTGGTGGTCATCGGCGCCGGCGCCGGTGTCTGGTGGTATCTGCATCGCGCGCCGGAGCCGGTTGCCCCCGAAGAAATCGCCGCTGCCGAAGAAGCGCCCACGCCGCCACCTGTCGCGGCCTCTCCTCCCGCGGTCGAGCATCCGCTGGAGCCTGCCACCGACGCGGCCACCGCGCCGCCGCTGCCAGCCGTCGCCGACAGCGATCCGGCGCTGGTCACCGCCTTGCAGGGCCTCATCGGCGCCGCGGCCGTGCAGACCTGGCTGGTTCCCGATCAGATCGCGCGGCGCTTCGTGGCCACGGTCGACAACCTGCCGCGCGACACACCCCTGGAAAAGCGCCGCCCGCTGCAGGCGCCGGCCGATTCCTTCATCGTCGACCGCACGACCGTTGATGCATCCGCTGGCACGGAACGCATCACGCTCAGCGCGCGCAATGCCCTGCGCTATGACGCGGCGGTGACGCTGTTCCAGAAGGCGGACCTGAAGCAGATGGCGGAGTTGTATCGCCACTACTATCCGCTGCTGCAGCAGGCATATGAAGACCTGGGCTATCCCGATCACTATTTCAACGATCGCGTCATCGCGGCCATCGACGACATGCTGCGCGCGCCGGAAATCGACGGACCCATTGCGCTGACCCAGCCAAAAGTACTCTATCAGTACGAAGATCCGGCTCTGGAGCAGCTATCATCGGGGCAGAAGCTCATGATGCGCATGGGCCTGGCCCATGAACGCAACATCAAGGCGCGCCTGCGCGAACTGCGGGCGCTGATCGCCACCACCGCGAAGAAGTAGGGTTCGGAGTTTTCAGGGAGTGTCCATGCTGCTGAACAATATCGGCTATCTGCCCATCATCATCGTCATCGCCGTCATCATCATCATGGCGAAGGCGCTGGTGACGGTGCCGCAGGGCTACGAATACACACTCGAGAAGTTCGGCCGCTACAAGCGCACCATGGAGCCGGGCCTGCACTTCATCATGCCGTTCTTCGAGCGCATCGGGCGCAAGATCAACATGATGGAGCAGGTGCTGGACGTGCCGCGCCAGGAAGTCATTTCCAAGGACAACGCCATGCTGGGCGTCGACGCCGTGGTGTTCTTCCAGGCGCTGGATGCCGCGAAGGCCGCCTATGAAGTGGACAACCTGCGCTTCGCCGTCACCAACCTGACGATGACCAACATCCGCACCGTGGTCGGCGCCATGGATCTGGACGAAACGCTGTCGAAACGCGACGAGATCAACCACCGGCTGCTGCGCGTGGTCGATGAAGCGACATCACCCTGGGGCATCAAGGTCACGCGCATCGAGATCAAGGACATCCAGCCGCCACAGGACCTGATCGACTCCATGGCGCGGCAGATGAAGGCCGAACGCGACAAGCGCGCCAATGTGCTCGAGGCCGAGGGCTTCCGGCAGGCGGCGATATTGAAAGCCGAGGGCGAGAAGCAGTCCGTGGTGCTGTCGGCCGAAGGCCGCAAGGAGGCCGCGTTCCGCGATGCCGAGGCCCGCGAGCGTTCCGCCGAGGCCGAGGCACGCGCCACCGACATGGTGTCGAAGGCGATCGAGTCCGGCAGCACCAATGCGCTGAATTATTTCGTGGCGCAGAAATACATCGAGGCATTGAAGTCCTTCTCCACCTCATCCAACCAGAAAGTGTTCTTCCTGCCGGTGGAGGCCACCAGCCTGATCGCCTCCATCGGTGGCATCGCGGAGCTGACCAAGGACGCGATGCAGAAGCCGAGCACGCAAAGCATTTCTCGCGGAGGCTGAACATGCTGGAATTCGCGCAGAACCTGCAGTGGTGGCACTGGTGGATCGCTGCGGCGATATTGGCCGCCGCAGAAACCTTCCTGCCGGGGGCCATCGCGATCTGGTTCGCCGCGGCGGCCATCGTGGTGGGCGCGCTGCTGCTGATCATGCCGATTCCGTGGCAGCTGCAGCTGGTGCTGTTCGGCGCGCTGGGCATCGTGGCGGTGTTCCTGTGGCGCCGCTATCGTTTCCGTGGCGGCAATGAATCCGGGCAGCCCACCCTCAACCAGCGTGGCCTGCAGTACGTCGGCCAGGAATTCACGCTGATCGAAGCCCTGCGCGGCGGCAGCGGAAAGATCCAGCTCGGTGACACGGTGTGGCTGGTCAACGGCAGCGATGCGCCGGCTGGCGCACGCGTGCGCGTGGTCGGTGTGAACGGCGCCGTTCTGCGCGTGGAGCGCGCCGCACAAGCGACATAATCTTTTTCTCCGTGGGAACACTGAGAGAGGGGCTTCACGCTTCCAAGTTATTGATCTGTCCGCAACTACCGAGTGTGAACCACGCTAGGTAAAGTCGCGCGCAGATAGGCGATAAAGCCGTCGTCTATCAACAACACAGTGGTGCGCGCATGGGGTCGAACGAACCCCGCGCGGCGGAAGGACCCACCGGCGGACAATATCTGACGTTCAGGCTTGGTACTGAAACCTACGGCCTGGACATTCTGCGAGTGAAGGAAATCCGCGGCTGGGCGCCGGTGACCGGCATTCCGCAATCGCCTCCCCATGTGCTGGGGATGCTGAATCTGCGCGGCGCCATCGTACCGATTCTCGATCTGCGGCTGCGCTTCGAGCTGGCATCCGCCGACTTCACCCCGACCACCGTCGTCATCGTGCTGTCGCTGCGCGCTGAGGACGCCGTGACGCGCGAATGCGGCGTGGTCGTGGACAGTGTGTCCGACGTGGTGGACCTCAATGCCGAGGCGATCAAGGCGCCGCCGGCCTTGAGCGGCCATGCGAAATCACAATTCATCCAGGGACTGGCAAACGCTGACAATGGCATGCTGATACTGCTGAACGTGGAGAAACTGGTTTCCCAGGATCTTCGCGCCAGCACGCCGGCATCCCAGGCCGCCTGAGCGGCCCGGTTGC